>Ga0209542_10001964_pt1 | contig 47142 bp, 45 predicted proteins | sample RifCSPhighO2_01_FD_184028 | JGI IMG/M metagenome (GOLD analysis project Ga0209542, IMG submission 184028) | Soil microbial communities from Rifle, Colorado - Rifle CSP2_plank highO2_0.1 (SPAdes) (version 2) | ecosystem: Environmental > Terrestrial > Deep subsurface > Rock core/Sediment ...
TGATCACTCCATCATTCTCGTCGCACTCGGCATCACCGTCGTAGCATTCGCAGGGAAAATTGTCGCAGGCCTCGCAGCTGGAAGAGTGAAGAAATCGCTCGTGGGGTGGGGCATGGTGCCGCGCGGAGAAGTAGGCTTAATCTTTGCAACAATCGGCCGCGGGCTTGGCGTCGTCACAGATGAGCTCTTCTCCGTCATCGTCATCGTGGTGATTCTCACCACTCTCCTCACGCCACCTATTCTTACGTATCAGCTGCGGAGGCTCGCATGATATACTTGCCCCGCGTGACGGATATCCTCTTCATCCTTGGTAGCGTGCTCCTCGTGAGTGTCATGTCGCTCGTCGGAGTTTTTCTCCTCTCACTCCAGGAATCGTTGCTACGAAAGTTTCTCCTCCCCCTCGTCGCATTTGCAACGGGAGCGCTCTTCGCGAACGTCTTCCTCCACCTCCTGCCGGAAGTTGTGGAGGAGGCTGCGGATCCGATCATCCCTTTTGCCCTTGTGCTTGCGGGAATCGTGCTCTCCCTCGTCATCGAAAAATTCATCCACTGGCACCACTGCCATACGATCGATTGCCCGGATCACACGCATCCGATTGGCACGATGATGCTGATTGGGGATGGGGTCCATAACATGATGGATGGCATCCTGATCGCTGGTGCATACCTTGCAAGTACGGAACTCGGGATCGCAACGACAGTGGCCGTCATCCTGCACGAAATCCCTCAGGAGATCGGCGATTTTGCCGTCCTCATCCACAGCGGATTCACGAAGAGCCGTGCACTCTTCTACAATTTCCTCTCTGCGTGCACGGCATTCCTCGGCGTGATCCTCGTTCTCCTCCTCCAAAATATTGTTCCCCACATCGAGCTCATTCTCCTTCCGCTCACGGCAGGGAATTTCCTCTACATCGCGGGTTCCGATCTTCTGCCGGAGCTCCATAGGGAAGTGCATCTCTCTTCCGCGTTCCGCCAGCTTGTGTTTCTCCTGCTTGGCATCGGGATTATGGCGGCATTTCTCCTCGGGGTAGGCGAGCCCGCGCATGAGCAGGAAGAGGTGGGCATCGGTGAGCACTACGGTGCTAATATGGCTTCGCAATTGAAACATGACGATACGATTTTCCTGTATGACCTTATATCGGCGTAGCTACGCCGATATTGCGGATATTCCATATTATCTTATTGATCATTTTTTCATTGCAGAGCCGTATAAGCAGAGCATGGGGTGAGTGAAGAGAGTATTCTGATCGATGTGGAGCGCTTTCTTCTTTTCCTCGGATTTGGCATCTGCTTTCCCCTCATGGCTTTCGCGCAGCCCGCGGACGATGCCCTCCTCAATATACGCACCGAACGAAATGCGCAGTATGTGGGGAGAGTGACTCGGATTGAGGAAGAAGAAAAAGGAGCATTTGAAGGTCTCGGGCGCAGCCTGGTGCATTCCGAGGATGCACATGGAGAAACACGTTGCACATCACCCTCATCACCACTGATGAAAGCTTAGGCGTCTCTACGAAGCCACACACGTTATAATCGATACTGCGTTGATCTCACCTCACTTCCGGGCAAATCGATCCAATAGACATCCTCCTCCCCTCCCCCATCCTGATCGAGGTAGTGGATATGACTTCCATTCACCCCGAAGCTACTTGAGGGAGAGGTAAAGTTCTGGAGCGAGAGTTGGAGAAAAGAGCTCACAGAGCCACTCACCTGAGGGTTCACGATCGTTCCCTTGAGTGTGAGCACGATCGATCCCCCGGAGGCGATATCCGTCGTCACGGCGGTTGCATCGAGTCCTGTGCAGGAGACGAAGAACGATCCTGTGATATTGCCAGTGAGTGGGGTGCCACTCGAATCGATTGCTGTGCAGCCATCCGTTACCGTGTGATCAATGGTGTTGTAGATTGCAAAGGAAGAGGAATCGAGAGTCACATTCGTCGCACTCACGGTAAAGAGGAGATCTTCGATGACCACCGTGTTCGTACCATCCTGTGTATTTGCATTCGATGCCGCATAGAAGCGGAGCGCACCGATTGCATGAGTACCAGTCACTATCGGAGAATTTTCTCCGTCACTGCTCCCGTTTTCGACTGCAGTGATCATGGAGAGAGTGGTGGTGTGGAGCGTGCCGATAATATCGGCATTTGGGCCAGCACTATCTCTCCCCAGGAAGAGCTCGCCCTCGGCACTGCTATCGCCATCATTTGCAACAATGCGCTTACTGGAAGAGACCCCGCGAGCCTTCACAGAGCCAGATCCTGTCACATTTTCCGAAACCGCCTGCCCCGTGAGCCAGAGTTGAATCTTCTCAGCGGATACCGCTCCCACGGCATCACTCTTCATCCTCGCGCGAACCAGAATATCTGTGCGCTGATCCTCTGGGACACGGAGTGTTCCTGTAGGGAGTGATGCACAGAATGTTTGGATCGGGGAGGAATCCGCAGGATTTGCTGTGAGAAGATCACTGCTACCACAGGCACTCACCGTGACTTCCGCAAAGGAGGTGGAGGCACCAGACTTCACAAGTTCCAGGCGATCAATGGATGTTGCAAGGGATCCAGAGGAACTGATCCGAAGCTCCGTGACATCAATATCCTCTTCGCCCGCACGGAACGTGAGGCGGAGGATCGGATCCGTGGTGCTCCCACCGAGCAAAAGTCGTGGGCGAATCCCTGTCGTACTTTCTGAAACAAAGAGGTTCCCCTGGGGGAGAATGGTGATCACTTCTGCGGGAGTCGTCTGTTGATTGATTTGGCAACGACCAAGGCAGATGCCGTCTTTCCGAATGCCGGAGAGCGCTCTGCCATCGAGCTCCTCGGCTTCGATCCCGTTTGTTGCAACGCGGAGTTGCAGGGTATCGGAAACAGGCGCACCGGAAATCACGGCGCGCACTTCAAACGTGACCGTATCTGAAGTAATGATGTACCCGCCGCCGAAGAAGTTCTGAAATGTCACCGTTGCGCCTTTCGCGCCCTGATTCTTTTCGAGCGGCCTCTCCACCACTCCATCGCGGTCATGATCCACCCAGAGCGCGTACTTCGTGGCATTAAAGAGTGATCCCTGTGCCGCTTCGAAGGTGAGCCCCGTGAGGACGATGTCCTTCACCTTGTGTGCGCTCATATCAAACCGCATCAGGGGAACTCCCGTCGGTGTTTCTGTGGATGGAAGTTCGAATGCTCGGGGCTCTGGAGTTTCATCCTCTGGGTGGCGGGGTGGGCGGAGGGGATCGGTGTCTTCGTTGGTCGGTTTGACGATGTCACCACAGTCCATTCCATATCGATGGAATTGTCTTGCCCGTTCAACTATGACAATCATTTCTGCACGGTTCATAAAAGCTTCGGGGCGAACCGTTTGCAAGCCATCATCGCGATTATCCCCCTGAAGCACACAGTTATCTGCGGCTACCTGAATAACATCTTCGTACCATGAACCCGGTGGCACATCATCAAAATGTGGTGCAGCACCATCTGCTACAAGGATGAATGCGCGCACGATAAGGGCTGCAGCTTCTGCACGGTTTATGGGTGACGTAGGGTATGCAAAACATAGTTTTTCTCCAAGACAATTTCCTGCCCCACGGACCCAATTTCCCAGTGCGGCAATCTGGAAATTCCAGAAATACGGAGTATCCGCCGGCACATCTGTGAAATAAGGTTCTTCCGGTGGAGAATCATATTCATCGTGCATGAGTCCTGTTCGCGTAATGAGCTCGATGAATTCCGCTCTCGTTGCGCTTTCTCCTGGGCGAAAAGGTTCATCACCATCGATGACGCCTTCGGCTTCGAATGCTCCGAACGCTTCGACATACCACGCATCCTGTGGCACATCCTGTGGCAATGCTGCCGCAAAAGCTACTCGCCCTATGAGAAGAGGGAGGAGAAAAAGCGCGCCGAGAAAACGCAAACGTAAATCCACGGGAAAGTCTCTCCAGTATACCCGAGAACTGCGGGTACACTGACCATATTCAAAACTTTTTTGTCAATAGAGCGCGGAGGATGATCGTTCCTGCAACGATCGGCATGACGTTCCTCGTGTACGCGTATTTGAAGCGCGCTAACCTTACGCTCACCGCAGGCGATCAGTGGGTGTACTTTTACGCTTCGCACCTCTTTGCAGAAGGCTCCATTCCCTACCGTGATTTCTTCTTCTCGCATGCGCCGCTCCAGATCCTCCTTTCAACCCTCCTCGTAAAAATGGGGGTAGGGCTTATAGGACTCAATCTTCTCCCCGCGATTATTGGTGGATTCTCCGGGATCATCCTTTTCGTGATGGTAAAGCGGAGTGCCGGAGTCGAGCGCACGGCTTTAGCACTCATCTTCTTCCTCCTCTCATATGCGAATTTGATGAGCACGCTCTACTACACGGGACAGGAGCTTGGGCTCTTCTTGTTCCTCGTAGGGATGCTTCTTTTCTTAAAGAGGAAGAAAGGGTGGGCTGGATTCCTTATTGGTTTGAGTGCGTGTGCGAGTATCAACATGATTGTGAATGCCGCTGTTCTCACAATAATCCAACTTCGATGGAACAAACGAAGCTTCATCCCTTTCTTTGCCGCACTGAGTGGTGGCTTCGCAGCTATCCAACTCCTCTTCTTTGGAATTGCAGGAAAAGCATATTTCACGCAGGTCTACCTCTATCATCTTTTAAAGCCAGATCATACGACGCGGCTTGCAAGTAACACGAAGGTTTTTTGGATGATGACACACGCTCACGGACTTCTCCTTCTCCTTGCGATCTGCGGCCTCATATTGTTTTTCTTAGAGCGGAGAAAGGAAACGGAAGGAGCGGAGGAACGACATAAGCTCCTCACCGTTTCATCCTCACTCGCAGGAGCACAGATACTCTTTTTGATGATCATTCATCCCATTTTCCCGCACTATTTTGTCCCGATCGCACCATTCCTTGCAATTCTCGCTGCAGAAGCTGTGATCGTGGGATGGAAGATCCTCCAAAAGTGGATAAGTGGAAGAAACTATCCCCTCGCATTTATTACACCGATAGCGAGCATCCTCCTTCTTACGGGTGCTCTGTGGCACACGCTCAAGCTCTATAGGATGGAGGGGATTGTGCTTGGAATCCCTGAGATTGAGGAGGTGGCAGAAGCGGTCAAAAGCAGTATTGGACCCGATGCCACAATTTTCGGCGAGTTTGGGACAACGCCCCTCATTTCGCTTCTCTCCGACCGCCGCATAGCGGGAAATGTAGTGGATTCAAGCGTCATGCGCATCATGGGTGGGCAAATCACACTTAAGGAAATGATTGATCAAATCGAAAGGGATAATGTTCAGATGATCGTGGGACGCGGCCTGAAAGATATCAACGCCTATCCCCCATTCTGGAAGTACCGAGATGCGCACTTCACCCTCGTGCGCTCCTTTAAAGCGAAGGGGCATCCCGCAGTGATTGAGCTCTGGCGTCGGAAATGAGGAGCCACTACCTCCGGCACGACTCTGGCAGTGGATTCTCCTCGCCATATTCCAACTGACGCTGCTGAGCTACATCCTCGAGAGTAGCCTCGTAGTACACCGAGTCTCTGCGGACGAAGGGGTACTGATAGCTATAGAGACGCTCGCTTTCCTCTTCTGTGAGGAGAATTCTGTAATTGAGTTGGTAGTCCCTGATTTCACGTACCAGGCAATCCACTGTTCCAGAGAACACCTCTCTCTCTTCCTGCATGCGGAGGGTGGCCGAGTGCTCACTCCAATTAAATTCCTGCCACTTTCCATGGCTCTCCTTCGCGGCGAGTGCTTCGCGGCGACGCCTCAGGAGGTCCATCGCGAGCTTTGCATTGGTAAGCTCTTTACGCTCATCTTTAGTAAGCGTCGGTCGCAAGCGCAATGATTCATACGTCTCGAGAGCGGAGAAAACTGATTCTCGCCATCCCTCTATGGCATCTGCAGAGAGCATGTTGATATAGAAGAAATCCTTGGGAGCACCTCGGGGTGGCGTCGCAGAGGCAATGCGCTGATCCATATTGGAGGCATTGAGACTGACGAGCACAGCGACGCTGAGAATGGCGGCTCCTGCAAAGAAGTGAGATTCCTCCAAATGCTTTATGAGTGTGAAGAGGAAGAGGAGAATGAGGATGCATGCGAGCCACGCGAGGAAAATAACGCCGATGATGCGTACGCGTGTGAGCCCGTACATCTCCACGTACATCCAATCACGCTTGAGCGCGGAGAGGAGGAGGAGTGCAAGCTCCAACAAGAGAACAACATTCACCGCACGGATGAGAGTGGCATGCGAAGCCCCTTTGAGCGCACGCTCACGGAGCGCGAGAACAAAAACAACAAGGCCTCCAAAGAACGTTGCAGTGAGTAACTCTAAGAAACCCTTGCGCACATAGTCTGAATAGGTGAGTCCAAATGATTGAAGATCAGAATGGGTACTAAAGAGGTACTTCTGCTGCACGAAGAGAAATGCTGCAAAGAGCATGCCCATGGCAAGCGCCGGAACAATCGATTCTGCAAAGCCAAGGAATGAGAAGAGATCTTTCTCCCCCTGTGTTTTGAGGGAAAAGGTGAGGAAGAGGCCGAGCACCAAGGCCACAAGAATGGAGAGCGCAGTCCTTCCGAAGAGCTGCTCTCGGATTTCTCGAATGAGCTCATTGAACACAGGATCCGCAGTGGAGAGGAGGTGAGCAAAAAAGAGGAGGAGGAGAATGGTGATGAGAATTGTTTTGATGGTGGTCATGAGGACCGGGTGCTTTGTCTTCTGTAATTGACGAGCCGAATGCAGAAGGAGGGGTACCTGCCGTACTGATCGAAGGAGGAAGAGCCACAGAGTATGGAGAATCCACGTACTCTTCCACCGGATCTCTCCGAGCGTTCGAATGATGAGGAGAGCCATCACGGCCCCATGTGCAACAGCTGCATTGAGGGATTGCACGAATTCATTCGCACGGAATCCGAAGAGAAGTGCGGAGACTACTCCAACCGCAGCAATGGAGTAGACGACGGGTGTCCGCTGCGAAGGTTTGAAGGAGAGGAGGAGCGCGAAGAGAAGGGCCGTGAGAAAGAGCCCCCGGCCGATTCCGATTTCTACGTCATAGGCAAATATATTCACTGCAAGTATCGCAATGCCAAGAACAACGAAAATGGATGGGGCGAGAGCAATCTGTTCTGTTTCGGAATTTCCCTTCCTCCATTCCACAAGGAAGAAAAGGAGAACGAGAGCAGGAAGAAGGTAGAAGAAGAGAATGATGAGGAGAGACATAAGATGAATATGTAACTGATGAGGATCCTGTCAACGATAGCATACCCCTGCTAGAATGGCTCCCTATTCCCGAGATATTATCCCTCACCGGCAAACGCTGGGTTTTTGCGGAAGCGATGCCAATGCGAGTGTCGCTTCCACAGAGTTTAGCAGTGGTGCGCGGCATAGATCTCTCACGTACTCCTTCGTGGGAGAATTTGCCCGATCCCTTTACCTTGGGGGAGATGGAGAAAGCAGTGGAGCGCATAAAGAGTGCAATCAAATTACAGGAAGGAATCGGCATCATCGGCGATTACGATGCAGATGGCATCACAGGAGTAGCACAGCTCGTCCGATTCTTCCGACGGCATGGAAGAGAGCCGCACGTCATTCTCCCGCACAGGAAGAAGGATGGATACGGCATCAAGCGATCATTCATCGATGCTCTCCACGCCAAAAACGTCACCCTCCTTCTTACGGTTGATACGGGGATAAGTCACACAGAAGAAATTGCGTACGCAAAATCTTTGGGGATGGAGGTGATCGTAACGGATCACCATACGATGAAGGAGGAACTACCAGATGCCATTATTCTTCATCCTCAGTTTTCGAAGACTGATGTTCACTGTTTTTTGAGTGGTTCTGGTGTCGCATTTACACTCATTCGCGCGCTCGAAGGAGATGCCTGGGAAGGGAAGGAAATCGATGTGGCACTCGCGGCAGTCGGCACTGTTGCTGATGTTGTACCGCTCCTCGGAGAAAATCGCACAATCGTGCAGCTTGGACTCCGGGCAATGAATAACAAGTTTTCTTCGAGCGAGCCCTGTACCAGAGCGCTGAGCGCGATCGGTACAGGGCGAGTCGAGAAGTGGGCACCCATCTTCGATTTTGCGCGTTCCGTTGTAAAAGAAGGAGAAGCAATCACAAGCACGCACATCGGCTATCGCCTGGCGCCTCGCATCAATGCCTCGGGACGGCTTGCAGATCCCCTCATTGCGCTCCATGGCATTGTGGATGGTGGAGAAAATCTTGAGCGTTTGCACACGCTCAATGTGGAAAGGCAGGAGGCAACGCGGCGGATGATGGAAATTGCTGAAGAAATGATCACCGATGCGCCGATCCTGATTCTCCGCTCACCGATGTTCCATGCCGGCATCATCGGACTGATCGCAGGGAGACTCACAGAACGAACAGGGAAACCTTCCATCGTTGCATGTGAAGAAGGGAGCAAAATCACCTGCTCTCTCCGAAGCCCCTCTTCCTACCATATCGCGGAGGCGCTCTCGCGCTGTGGCGCTTTCCTCACGTCGTTTGGGGGGCACAGGGAAGCGGGCGGTTGCACCCTGCGAGGAGATCAGTGGGCACTTTTTCAAAGTGCATTGCTGCAGGATATTGCCCTGCAGTGCAAAGACGTTGATTTTGCACCGACAATGATGATTGATGCGGAACTTTCTCCAAACGACCTCTCGCTCGATCTCGTCCGCTCCATTTCACAGCTTGAGCCCTTCGGCGCGGGGAACCCCGAGCCAAAGTTTCTCCTGCGAAGCCAGGAGATGCAATCCCTACGGCAGGTGGGCACGGAGGGAGCTCACCTCCAGTGCAAAATGGGCTCATTCAAGGCAATTGGGTTTGGGCTTGGGGAACTCTGTGACCGTCTTCCTGATCGCTGTGATGTTGTCTGCCGTTTGGGAGTGGATACGTGGAATGGGCAGGAGCGGGTGCAGCTCTTCATTGAAGATATGGCTCCTGCAATGGTTCCTATAATTTCCTATTGACTTTTTCTATTAGGTTTTGTTATTATATTCTCATGAAGACGACGATCTCCATTTCCGTTTCCGAAGAGAACGCGCGCCTCCTCCAGGAGTTCAAGAATGTCTCCGCGTTCATTGATGAAATGCTGAGTACCATTCGCAAGCAGAAACTGAAGCACAGTCTACGCGAGGGGGCTTTTGTATACGATGAAGAAGATAGAACATGGGTGGAAGACGGATTAGATGAATACCTCCATATCATTGATGGATGTTAAGCAATTCGACGTTGTCCTCGTACGTTTGGATCCTGTTCTTGGATCAGAACAGCGAGGCACGCGTCCCTGCGTTATTCTGCAGACGAATGCGCTCGCAGACGCTGGTCGAACAATCATCATTGCCCCGTGTACATCGCAGAAACTGAACCGGATCTATCCGCAGGAAATACTCATGAATCCCTCCAAACAAAACGGCCTCACTCAGCCTTCGAAGATAAAAATTGATCAGGTGAGAGTAATTGATACACAACGCATTGCAAAGAAGATCGGCACGCTGGAAAAGGAGTACCACGTTCCCATTCTCCGTGCGATCGACATCATCTTCGATCGTGAGCAGTTGTTTCAGGAGACATAAATTATTCACGAAAGACGTGGCGGAGAGGGGGGGATTCGAACCCCCGATCCCCTTTCAGGGATACCCGCTTTCCAAGCGGGCGCACTAGGCCACTATGCGACCTCTCCGTAGCTCTATACTAGCAAGAGCTTACCCTTCTCCCAATGGAACGCCTCTCTTTTTCCACCTCCAGAAAAAAACAGATCCTCGATATCACGGATCAGGTGAATGAACGAGTTCATGCCTCGGGGAAAATAGAAGGCCTCTGCTATCTCCACATTCTCCACACAACCGCCGCACTCACGACTGCAGATCTCGATCCCGGTACTGATCTTGATATGTTGGATGCTTTTGAGGCGATGATCCCAAAACTTAACTATCGACACCCCCATGATCCATCGCACGTCGGGGATCACATCATGAGTTCCATCATTGGATCTTCGGTCCTCCTTCCTTTTTCGCAAGGGAATCTGATCCTTGGAACCTGGCAGAGAATTGTGCTCGTAGAACTTGATGGACCCCGGGAACGGGGCATAATCCTCACCTTCTTATGAGCGAATACTATCGCCCGGCTGGTTGGGATCAAAGGCCAGCCACTAATGATCATATCCTGGTATGGAAAACACTTGGCCTAAATAAAGGCTTGGTCGATGCTGCTGCGTTGAATGATATTGCTCAGTGTGTAGGGCATTTTAGTTTTGCGACTGTCATCGGCATAAAAGCTGAATCAGTAAAGCCTGCTTCTGAGTTAATTTCTGCTCTTTTTAAGACACAACAAATTATCGAACTTCTCTACGAAAAAAATTCGAGGAGATCAAAAGGAATGGTGAGACTTGCAAATGAATATCCGAATACGCTTACTCTATTAGGGGCTCTGTTCTCAGACTCCGGCGATGTTGAACGCATGAAGTCCGTCGTTCTTCTCTGTCGCACTCTGGGTGGCGGATTTTTGAATTTTATTGAAAGAGTTAAAGGCTTAGATTTTCTTTCCGATTCTCAAAGAGATGCGATCAACATTGTTATGAGAAGCTACAGAGCTCTTCTTTCCTCCCTCTCATGAATTCTAATCTCAATTCTTTATCCTTCCGCTCTGCTGTCCTTAGAGTTGTGCAGAAAATTCCAAAAGGACAAACTCTCACCTACAAAGAAGTAGCCATTCGTGCTGGGAACCCTAAAGCATTCCGCGCCGTCGGCAATATCCTCAACAAAAATCACGATCCTTTAATCCCCTGCCACAGAGTGATTCGGTCCAATGGAAAAACAGGGGGATATAACAGGGGGAGCACACGAAAGTACGAGCTCCTCAAAAAAGAGGGTGCTCTCTCATGAGCGCACTGTTCTGCGGATTTTTCCTCCTCCACCGTCCTCAGAAACCGATGGGTTCTTCGCACCGCACCGCCTCAGCGCATCAATAATCTCCATTTGAATTGCGGACTGGATGCTGTATATCTCATCTGCTGCAAGCTTCTCAATCTCTACCGCATACTTCGTCAACATCCCATCGTCATCTTCGATTGGGATAACGGATATCTCCCATCCGGCCTCAGCAAGTGGCTGAATCACCTGTACGAACGCCATCTCAACATGCGAAGAATTAACAGCCCCTTCTGTTGTCACGACGTATTCCATGGAGGATAGACGAGAGATTACGCAGCGGCAGCCGAGATATTCCGGACGTTCCGCTGAGCTTGCATCTTGGCAGATACCACAGCATCTGCAATCTCTTTCCTATACTTTTCGAAGAGCTGTTCCCTCAGGTGCCTCCGCCGTTCGATCTCTGCACGGATACGGAGGAGCTTCCTCTGTGCACTTTGATGGAGCTTCTCCAGGGAGACATCGGATCGCTCAGGGAATGGGTGCTTTGCAAAGAATGTTGCAAGATCTGTTTCGGCAGTCGCAAGATGCACTTGGAGCTGCTCCTTGAAGAAGTCGAGTTTTTCGCGGAGCGATATCGCCTTCGCGCGCTTTGCTTCCATGAGCTCCGGGGTCACTCGCTGCACATTCCAGATGAGTTTAAACGCCCCCATAGCGCGAATGAGGAGACCCGAGAGATCAAACTGCCACCATTGAAGACCATGGAACGCACTCTCCGGAAACGCATGGTGATTGTTGTGCCATCCTTCGCCGAATGCCAGGAGCCCCACGATCCATTCGTTCCGGCTTTCATCACGCGCTTCGAACGGCCGCTTGCCAAAAGTATGGCAGATCGAATTCACGCTCCACGTTGCGTGAGTTGTCACGAAGATCCTCACGAGTCCACCCCACAGAAACCCCGTCCATCCGCCGATGAGGGCAGGAAACACAAGGGAGAGGAGCATCCAGAGAGGGGTCCACCGATCCACAAAGGTAATGACCGGGTCTTTGAGGAGATGTGGCGCATAGATTTTGGGGTCTTCGAAGTGGAGATGGAACATCCATCCGCAGTGCGAGTACCAAAACCCTTCGAGCGGACTGTGGGGATCTCCCTCATCATCTGCATGTGCATGATGCTTGATGTGCGTTGCTGCCCACGTGATCGGGGGACCCTCAAATGCCATGCAGCCACAGATCAAGATGAGCGCCTTGAGGAAAGGGGAAGTCTGGAAGCTCTGGTGCGTGAGCATTCTATGGTAACCAATCGTAATCCCAAGCCCTGTGAGGAGGTACAAGGATAGGAGAAGTGCAATATCCGCTGGGAACACATAGCGGTTCCACACGAGAACGATCGCAGTGAGCACGCCCACAATCGGAATAACAACAAGCGCAAGAATTGCAAGTCTCCCATAGAGAGGATGATGCATGGTCTGTATATTACGCCGTTTTCCCTTCCTGCAAACGCTTCGCGAGTGTGCGAAGGTATGCGGTGCTCACATACATTCTCTTGTAGCTCCCCGTCACAGGATCAAAGACGCGCTTCCTCTGGAGGTTTGGCTTAAACCGTCGCTTCGTGGCACGGAGCGAGTGGCTACGGTTATTGCCCGAGGATGGCTTCTTGCCGGTTTTTTCACAAATTCGAGACATATAAAGCTATGAGCTATAAGCTGTAAGCGGCGAGCATCCTAGCATAGGAACTGGATTTAAGAAGTGATTTTTATGCTTTTTGCCCGCAAATCCCGGATCATAGCTGCTCAAGGACTATCCATGACCTTCCTCACTCCCCCCTTCGTTATCGCAATGCTCACGGCGCTCACGATCCATGAGTGCTCGCATGGGCTTGTCGCATGGTGGCTTGGGGATCCAACTGCGAGGAATGAAGGCCGCCTGACCCTCAACCCACTCGCTCACCTTGATCTTATGGGAACAGTGATGTTTCTGTTCGTGGGATTTGGGTGGGCAAAGCCGGTCCCCGTGGATCCACGCTACAGCGCTCACCCCAAGCGCTTCACCACACTCACCGCACTCGCTGGCCCCTTAAGCAATTTACTCCTCGCAATCACCACAGTCCTCGTTGCAAAGCTCGTGATCTATTTCCATATAGATGCGGGAGTTGCAAATGCATTCTTTGTTGAGCTCTTTGCAGACATGCTCTCACTCAATCTTGGGCTCATGGCATTCAATCTCCTACCGATCGCTCCCCTCGATGGCAGCAAGATCCTCACGATGTTCATCCCCGCTCGTCTGGAGCTTCAGTACGAAGATTTTCTATCGAAAGGTCCAACCATCCTCCTTTTTCTCCTCCTTGGAGAATGGATCCTCAATCTCCCTATCCTTGTTGGGTGGATAACGATCATTGTGCATCCTGTACTCCTTGCCTTGGAAAAGCTCCTGTGAAATGCTCTCTGTATGAGTCGAAAGAGAAGTAGAGAAACCCCGAAGGGTAATCCCTCGGACGAGTTGTCGCCTGAAGATAGAGATGGTCTTCAGAGGGCTGTTGAGAAGTTGGGGGATGATCTGGTCTATCGCCTGTTTGCGACGATTCAGCAAGAACGGGGGCGAGTAAAAAATGTCGTAAAAAAAAGAAGTTAAAGAAAAGGGAGAAATAGAAATTTTTATGAGGAGCAAAGCCCTGCAAGATACTCCATCACTCTCTTCCCGTACGCCCTCTGCTTTAATCTCTGATCGAGGATGAGAATATCGCCATCCTCTTTCCTATGTTTTGCATAGGTGCGGAGAATGCGGAAGAGCCGATGGAGGAGCCGCGGGACAAAGTAGAGATCAAACTCTTTGCCGCCGTAGCGCTCCGCACGTACCGAGAGGATGGCATTCGAGGGGTGATCGAATGGCATCGTTGCAATCCAGAGGTGATCCACAGACGCAGGGGGGAGCTCGATTCCCTCGTAGGTCCACGGGGTAATGAGCCAAACGGCGCGATCCTCTGCAGCGTTGAACTCTGCCTGCATCCTCCCCTGCCCGCCCGAGAGCCCCTGCCCAATGAGAGTGATTCCCTGCTCCTCCAGACGCTCTGCGTGCTCCACAAAAATTTTCTCGATCTCGCGCTTACTCGAGATCAGACACACCACCTTGCCATCAACGCGCGGGAGGAGGCGATCCAAGGAGAGCTCCGGTTCTGCGTACCGCAGTGGCGCTTGCTCCTCGAACGCATCTGTCGCTTGATCCACTTTTGCCCCCGGAGGAACGATGGAAGCAAAAGAGAGAAGCTCTCCCGGAGGAAGGAGGAGAGTTGTTTGGTACTTTTCGTAGAGGAGCTGATCCAGTGCGCTCGCAATATTCAGTGGAACTGATTGGAGAACCTGGCCCCCATCGCGGAACTGTTCGATGTAGGTGATGCGGTTTGAGAGATTTTTTGGATCGAGAATTTTTTGGAGATCGACGAGGCGTTCCTGTACAAGCTCTGGCAGAGGTGTTGCGTGCAATGCTTCCATTCTCTCCCGTAAACCCTTGGCTTCTTTCGAAGTAAGATCTGCTGCGACGAGGTATCGGATATCCTGGAAGTTCCGCACCCGCTCGAGCCACATCTGATAGGCATCCAGAAAGCTTGTGAGCTCCGGGTTCCCCTCCGCAGCTGCGCGCAGAGGATCTGTGGCACAAGACCATTTGAATGCTTTGGTTGCGGTATCCTCGAGCATAGAGGCATCGCTCATGATGATTGCCTCTCCCTCCTTTGGTGCATGCTCGTGCTCGTGCAAGAGGAGCTCCAGGAGCTGCCTGTGATCCACGATCACATGCCCTGTACCTTTGAACTGTGCGCCATAGGCTTTGCTCTCCTTCGTACAGGCGAGTTTTCCATTCCACACATCGCGCTCGTTTCCGTGGAGAGGGAAATCTGCATGGGCCTTGGGGCTATAGAGGAGGAGCTTGATTGCAAGAGTGAGTTCATCTGCCGTGAATCGTTCCTGTGCGAGGAGTGCCTGCCCTCTCTCTGGATCAAGGAGAAAGGGAGGAGCAAAGATTGGGGTGTAGGGAATTTTCTTTACCTCTTTGAGTGTTGCATCCAGATTTTTTACGGCGAGCCATGTTCTCTCTTTTTTAGGGGCAGGGAGATCTTGTTCTCTATCGTGAATCACTCTCTTTGCCGTGAGTGACCACGAGGATTTCTTCCCACCTTCAAGTTCCGCAAAAAACATGGCGTACCCTTCGGGACCTTTCTCTCCCATATTTTTGAGCTTCAGAATAGTTTCCTTCGGGAGTTCCTGAAACCTCGCTGAGAGTTTTTCAAGCAGCGCAGTCGTTGCAGTGACATCACCCATGGCGCGGTGCTTTGGCTCATGAGGGAGATTGAGGAATGTCGAAAGGTACCCAAGCGAGTAACTCTCCGCCTCTGGATACACGATAGAGGCGAGCATCGCAGAATCAATCCATGGGGAATTCTCCACCGGCACGCTCTCACCCTTCAGCATCTCGATATCGAAGAGAATGTTCTGCCCGATGATTACGGCTCCCTGGAGGAGCTTTTCGATTCTAGGGAGCTCCGATGTGATTGTGGGCTTCCCCTGGAGATCTGGAGCAGTAAGCCGCGTGAGTACCCGGGCCACGGGGGAAATTGTGGTATCGACGGTAAAGAGTGATTCGTACTCTGCCACCTTCTCCCCTTCCTCAAACCGTACAATCGCAAGCTCAATCACCTTATCGCTCCGCGGAATGAGCCCTGTCGTCTCGGTATCGAGGACGACGAAGGGGAACTTGGGGAGAGGCATATGAGGATGGTACACGATTTCCCCCATTTTCCACGAAACCGTATCAATTATTTTCCGTTCAAAATTGCTTCCACTTTTTCCTGTACTGGTTTCACCTCTTCCTCCTTCAGTGTCCGATCACTTGCATAGTAGGTAGAGCGGAATGTGATGTGACGATCAGTACCCTTCTTATACATATCCACCACTTTGATCTCACGAAGAAATTCATGGGAGCCGCGAATCTTCCCAAGGATCGGTTCCACTTCCTTACTTTGCGGGAAGGCAACTGTGGTGTCGTAGATGATGGAGGGGAATGCGGGAATCTCCTCATAAATCTTTTCCTTTGTGGGGATACTGAGGAGAGTATCAAGATCGATGACAACTGCTGCGGCTCTCCCTGGGAGATCGAAGTTCTGTGTAATCGTGGGGTGGATTTCGAAGATTGCACCGATATCTTTGCTCCCCACAAAAATACAGGCCGCGCGTGCGGGATGTTCCATTGGGGATGCACTCTTCATCTTCTTAAAATGCGCAGCATGGTGGAGTGCACCCAAAAATTCTTTTGTTGCGCTCTTTGCTACGAGAAATGGTTCATTCTGCGTCTCCCCTTTCCTCGCCCCGGCGACGAGGAGGGCAAGATGCTTCTTCTCGCTTTTTAAAGAGAAGACGTGTCCGATCTCAAAAACAGAGAGGAGATCCTCTCCGTGCAGCATGTTCTCCTCTGCAAAGGAGAGGAGGCTCGGGAGGAGGGTTGGTCTCATGTACTTCATATCGTCCCCCAGTGGATTCTCGATCTCTCGAAGGGAATTTCCTGTGGAAGAAAAACCTGCGCGCTCGAGGAGTTCTCTGCCGATGAACGCGAGTCGCACGAGCTCAAAGAATCCCGCCTCTTTAAGAATATCCCGCAGGATATTCTCCTCTCGATTTCGCTCGGGTGGCCGTATAGAAGCTTCTGGCAATTCCTCTTCGAAACTTTTGAACCCCGCAACGCGCGCAATCTCCTCCATGAGATCAACCTCTCCCTTGAGATCACCAATACGGTGAAGTGGTGGAGTAACGGTGAGCGCAGTTTTTGTACCGCCTACTTTGCAGCCAAGATCTATGAGAATTTTTGTGGCTTCTTTTGAAGAAATCTCCCGCCCGAGAACGCTCGATGCCCGTGCCAAAGAGAGTTTGATTCCTTTGAGTGTGCCGTTCTCCCCTTTCGATTCCAACTTCGAAGCAATTTTTGCACCGGGGATGAGCTCGAGCATGAGCTCGACTGCGCGGTAGAACCCCTGTTCCGCAGTCACGGGTGGCACTCCTTTTTCGTACACAGTTGCAGCATCAGTCCTATGACCGGTTGCAATAACCGTGCGGCGGATAGCGAGTGGATCGAGAGTGGCGCTATGGAGGTAGATGCGCTTTGTTCCTTCCTTCGTAGAGCTCCGTAAGCCCCCCATGATGCCAAGCAGATCGAAGATACCCTCATCATCACTCAGAATGAGTCCACCGTCGGGCAATTCACGTTCCTTATGATCGAGAGTCACAATCTTCTCCCCTTTCTTCGATACCCTCATGTGCACGGTACCCCTGATGTCATCGGCATCGAAGCTGTGGAGCGGCACACCGACTTCTGAGGCGACGTAGTTTGTAATATCGATCGGGAGAGAGAGTGGCCTCCAACCGACTGCTTGCAAGCGCTTCTTCATCCATTCCGGGGTTTCGCCGATGCTCTCAATTTCGATGAGTGCGGAGAGGTAGCGGGGCATCAGCTTTGGGGCATCTACCACGAACTTGAATGGTTTACCCTGAGCGAAGTCGAAGGGTGGCGACTCCTTCCCAAACTTTGGTGGCTTCACCTCTGGCTTTTTCTTCCACTTTCCAAGGCCAATTGCCACACACTCTCTCGCAAAGCCGATATGGGAGAAGAGATCTGCGCGATTCGTGATCGCATGGTTATCGATGTGGAAAACCGTATCCGTGAGCCCGAGATGCTCTCGTGCGCCCTCTTTTGGGAGAGCGCCATCACCAAGATCCACAATTGGTCGCTCCCCCTCACTTTCTTTTGGTGGGTAGAGCTCGGAGAGTCCAACTTCCACGACAGCGCAAATCATGCCTTCGCTCTCCTCCCCACGAATGGATGCTTTTTTGAGCTCCTTGAGTTCTCCACCTCCTGCAGGAATCACTGCCCCCACATGTGCAAGCACGGTGAGCATGCCTTCACGAAGGTTTGTTCCTCCACAGACGATCTTCTTTGTCCCACGATCGGTGACGACTTCACAGACTGAAAGACGATCCGCGCCGGGATGCTTTCGAAGATTCTGAACTTTTCCGATTGAGCAGTGTTTGAGGAGAGCCCCCTGTTCCTCCACTTCCTCAACCTCTGCTACAGAAAGAGTGAGCGCCTCCGCTATCTTTTGCGGATCTTTCTCTGTAAAAGAGACGAAATCGGAGAGCCAATTCAGGGAGAGTTTCATACGAAGGAGAGTGTAACGCATGGAGAGGAATTAGGGCAGTTAGGACTGTAGGGCTTTAGGGCAATTGATTCTAAGAATCCTAAAGCCCGAATCGCCCTACAGCCCTCATCCTTTCCTTCTCATATTTTCTCCTGCTACACTTTGCTCGATGGCACCTCTCGTCGGTCTCCTCCTTGTGGTCTCCGGTACCGTTCTCGCGGTCCCACCGATTTACCAGGTCTTGAGTTACATCATGTACAATCAGTATCCCGTGGTACCGATGGCTCTTGGTATTTGCTGCATCGTGATTGGGCTCGTATTCCTCATCTACAGACCAAGAAAGGAGAAGAGAGGAATAATCAACATATAATGATTTTGCTGGAGAGGCTTAGTGTACTATTCAATTGAATAGTTGAGTACTTATTCCTGCACTTCCTCGATCTCCACTATCTCCTCCTTTGCTTCTTTTTTAGGATGTGATTTTTTCACTTTGATCGCTTCGATATCCTCTTTGAGTTTCGTAAACCAGTTCTCACCGAGATCTTTTTGAGGAATCCGGAGTGTTTGCCCACTCACTCTCCACTTCGCATTCTTCGCAAGCATCGGGATGATGTGCTCCGCCTTCACGCGGGCAGCAAGCGTGAGCACGATATCGCTCGAGGCACCCTTCACCTCCGATTTCATACGGACAACTCCAGCTCTGCGGCAAGCCATTTTGAGGCGCAACACCTGGAAGAGATTCTTCACTTGGTCAGGCATCTCTCCAAATTCTTCCAGAAGATCGTTCTCAAACTCTGCGAGGATAGATTCATCTTCGGATCCTGCAAGCTTCTGGTAAATATTGATCTTCTCTTCGGCATCCGGAATGTAGTACCCAGGGATGAAGGCTTCTATGGGAAGGTTAATTTCTACAGTTTCCTCTATTGCTTCGTCTGCCTTCGCTCCGCTCTGCATTTCTGCCACCGTTTGTTTAAGCAGCCGTAAGAAGTGGCTCATGCCCACAGTTTTCATGTGGCCGGATTGCTCACCACCTAAGATCTCACCAGCGCCACGGATTTCGAGATCACGCATCGCAATCTGGAATCCAGATCCAAGCTCCGAGGCCTCCACAATTGCACGGAGGCGCTTCTTGGCATCGTCTTGGAGTTTCTGCGTGTGGTAGAGGAAGTATGCATACGCCTGCATCTTGCCGCGACCAACGCGGCCACGGAGTTGATAGAGCTGCGAGAGGCCAAAGTGCTCTGCTTCGTTTACGATGAGGGTATTTGCCCGCGGAAGGTCGATACCGTTTTCGATGATGGTGGAGGAAACAAGCACATCGTACTTCCCCTCCTTGAACGCGATAATGCGCTCCTCGAGGGTCTCTGGCTTAAGTTGCCCGTGTGCCACGATGAACGTGACCTCGGGCATCAAATTCCGGAGTTTCCCCGCAAAGGCATCGATGGTTTCCACACGGTTATGGAGCACGTATACCTGCCCTGCGCGCTTCTTCTCGGCAAGAATCGCCTGCCTCACGAGTGCATCACTGAATTTCCGCACTTCCGTGATGATGGGGAGGCGTCCGGGGGGAGGGGTAGTGATTGTGGTGATATCGCGGAATTTGTGGAGTGAGAGGTTGAGTGTGCGGGGAATCGGCGTTGCTGTGAGTGTGAGGATGTCCACATTCGCGCGCATCTCCTTGAGTCTCTCCTTCTGCTTTACCCCGAAGCGCTGCTCCTCATCAATGAGCACGAGTCCTAAGTTAAAGAACTGCACATCCTCCTGTAAAAGTCGGTGCGTTCCAATGACGACATCTAAATCTCCTTTTCTAAGCTTCTCCAAAATAACTGCTTGCTCTGCCTTTGAACGGAATCGTGAAAGCATGTCCATACGGACATTCGAAAATCCTGCATCGGTGAGTCGCTTTTTAAACGTGTGATAGTGCTGATCTGCGAGGATCGTGATCGGGGCAATGAAGGCAACCTGCTTCCCTGCCTGCACTGCCTTAAATGCGGCGCGCATAGCGACCTCCGTTTTCCCAAACCCCACATCTCCACAGATGAGGCGATCCATGGGGTGACCATCTTCCATATCGTTCTTAATATCCTGAATTGCTTTGATCTGGCCCGGGGTTTCGGTATAGGGGAATGCTTCCTCGAACTTCTTCTGCGCTGGTGTGTCCCCAGGGAACGCAAATCCTTTTGCTCTGGCGCGCTTCGCGTAGAGATCAAGGAGTTCCTTCGCAATCTTCTTTGTCTCTGACTTAATTTTCTCCATGGTCCGCTTCCAATCGAGTGAGCCGAGTTTACTCAAGGTCGGCTCCTCGCCCTCTTCGTGGACAAACTTACTCAACTTATCCGCCTGATCGATTGGAATATAGAGACGATCATTCCCAGCGTAGTGAATCTCCAAATACTCACGGGTGATATCGTCCACGGTCTTCTGCACAATCTGCACAAATTTGCCGATGCCGTGATCCATATGCACCACATAATCCCCGGGTTGCAGCGAGGTGATGAAGTCGAGTGAGAGTTTCTGGACACTTCGCTCCTTGAGCTCTCGCTTGAGTGTAAAGACTTCACGATCGGTGAGCATCGCGATCTTGAGATCGGGATTCTGGAGGGAGTGTGGGAGGACTTCCTCTGCTACCGCATCGAACACGGTGAGTGTGCCATCACGCATCTCCTCTTCTGTGGTATGGGAAATACTTTCCTCACCGAGGATTGTCGTAAGCTCCTTCGCGCGCTTTGTGACGATGAGGAGCTTCCATTCCTGAGTCAGTTTGTCGCGGATATCATTGAGGAAATCAGACAGGGTGTAGAATTTGAGGACGGAAAGGTACCGGAGGTGCACATGTCCCTCCTCGGCTTGCGGGAATGTGGTGAACCGAAGGGTTTGAATACCTTTTGAAATTTCCTCATCCTGTTCATCCAAGACAAGGAAGTGATCTTCGGTGAGCTGCTCACGGAGGAGACTATCTTTGCCCCAGAGGGCGGGGTACACATCAATTCCACCTTCAATTTCTTCGATATCAGAGATATCGGTGGGATTCACTCGTTTAATTTTCTCGATTTTGTCGAATTCGAATTGGACCTTGTAAGGGTGTTCGGATTGCACGGGGAAGATATCGAGGACATCGCCGATTTTCCGGTACTCACGAGGTTTGAGGTAGAGATCCTGCCCATGGGTATAGCCGCGCTCCATCAAATTTTCAAAGAGTGCGGTGCTATCGATACTCTCACCAATAGTAAGAGTGATTTTTTTCTCATCCATCTCTCCGAGATCCGGCATTGGGCGCTTCCATTCATTCTCTGTGACGAGGAGTACTTCCGCATACTCTGAGGTGAAGAATGAGAGAAATGGCGGGAGGCTTTCGGGCGCAAATTCTTCTCCTTTGCTTTCTGTAGAGTTTTTCCTCGCTTCTGGAGTGGGGTTAAGACTCGTCGTTGCGACTTCGAAGAAATGAAGCCACTTGCGCATCCCTTCGCGGTGCGCTTCATCTGCAACGACGAGGACAATCTTCTTTGGATCCTGATCAAAGAACTGCGCGAGGAGGAGTGCCTTGGCGGTTTCGTTTGAGGCACCAGAAATCGTCAGCGATTCGCGCGCCTTAAGAAGTGTCAGCAGTTCTTGGTGCGTCTCCGCACCGAGGAGGAGAGCGGGTTTCATTCCGGGTGAAAATGTTTTTACGTGCGCTAGGTCTCGTCTGTGAGACGAAGCGGCATGATGAGATGAAGAAAGTTCGGGAGATCTGGGACGCGGAAGAGTGCGGGGTGCATCTTATCTGTGAGCTGCATTTCCACCTCTTCCCCCGAAACGTGCGAGAGGAAGTCTAGGAGATAGGAGGAGGAAAGCGCAATCTTATTCTTCTCTCCTTGCACCCCAGCCGCAATCCTCGATTCATCCTGCCCAATCTGCGTCATCTGTGTCTGAAAGAGCACATCTTTAGCAGAGACGGTGATGGTGAGGTTATTGTTACTCTCCTTTGCAAAGTAGTGCATACGTCGGGTATCCGTGAGGAACTCTTCCAGGGGAAGCATTGCCCTTGTCTTGTGCCCCGAAGGGAGAATCTGTTGGTAATCGGGGAATGTTCCATCGATGAGGCGAGAGAGGATTGTGGTCCGACCGATTACCACTTCGATCTGTTGAGGACTGAGGGTGATCGTAATCGGGTGATCCTCCGATTTTTCTTCCTTCTTCTTTTTTTCCTTCTCCGAAGATTCCTTGCCATCCTTCTCGCGGCTCAAACTTCCGAGAATGGACATCACTTCCACCAAGACCTTCGCGGGAACAATGCACTCCACTTCTCCCTGGAGATTGAGAACAGGGATCCTGTACTCCGAGAGCCTGTAGCTATCTGTTGCAACCATAGTGAGCTTGCCTTTCGATGCCTTGCAGTACACACCTGAGAGAACCGGCCTTGTGGTTGTCCGCGCAGAGGCAAAACTCACATGGTGAATGGCTTGTAAGAGTTCTGATGCGGAAACAGAGAGTTGTACTTCTTTTTGGATGGGAGAAATTGTGGGGTACTCGGTTGCCGCCTCTCCAGCAATGACCGTCTTTGATTTTTTTGATTGGCATTTGAGGTGAGAATCCTCGCTTGATTCAAAAACAACATCATCACTTGTAGAATATTGTGTGAAGTTTTGAATCGCTTTTGCAGGGATAGTGATTGACCCTTCATTCTCCACTTCTGCATCGAGGTGGGAAATGATGGAAAATTCTAAATTTGTTGCGCTTAATGTACAGCGCTTTCCTTCCACTTGAATTAAAATATTATTGAGAATTGGCATCGCCTGCTGTGTTGAAATTGCGCGACTCACCACAGCCACTGTATGGAGAATTTCCTTTGTTTTGCACAAGAACTTCATACGAGATGTAGTATGAATGAAAGAATAGATTTATTGAAATATATTATATTCGTCATCATAGAGAGGGGTTGAAGAAAAGAACCAATCCTATCGTAATCTATGCATGTATTGTGGAATAGGGCGATTTATTATGATTATTTGGCGTTCGGAAGCCATTTCTATGGTACACGGGGTAAAAGTTTTTCTTGAAAGAATGTGGAAAAAGTTCGTATAGCATCCGCCTCGCTCAGCAGTCCTCCGGGGGCCACTTTCCATCGCTCGCTCTCCCCCTCCTCCCCTTCACCCGTTGAAATCTCTCCCCGGTACGGGAGAACCCACTCTCTCTTTTCGACAATCCCCTCATATTCTTTGCGGGTCTCTCTCACTCTCCCTATAGTGCGGAGTGTGACCGCTCTCCCTTATTCATTCACAGTCTTTGACGTAGAAACAACGGGCTTGAGTGCAAAATCCGGCGATCGCATTGTGGAAATCGCGGGAGTCCGAATCGAAGGGGGAGAAATGAAAGAGGATGTGGCATTTATGTCGCTCGTAAACCCCGAGAGAGAAATTTCGTGGGAAGCGGGCAGCGTCAATCGTATCTCCAATAGCGAGGTGAAATCTGCACCAAAGATCGATCAGGTACTCCCAAAATTCCTCACCTTTGCAGAAGGGTCATTTCTCATCGCGCACAATGCTGAGTTTGATCTTGGTTTCCTCGAAAGTGAAAAGGAGATGTGCTGGGGATACATCGATATCCCAGAGTGCTTCTGCACCATGCAGTTCTCCCGCAGTGTGTTTCCCGCGGAATTTCGCCACAATTTGGATATCGTTGCAGCTCGACTTGGATTGAAGGAAACAGGAGTTCGGCATCGGGCGCTGCCTGATGTCCTCCTCACAGGGAAAGTGTTCTTAGAACTCCTCAAGAGAAGTAACACAAAGTCTCTGGAAGAATTGAGGCAGAAAGCGAGTGTGCGGGTTGCGGCATAACGTATCATACGAGGGATGGCGATTCAGAATATTCTCATAGGGAAAGATCAGAAAGTTCTTCGCACGAAGACGAAGAAGGTAACGTCCTTCACAAAGGATCTTCAGAAGCTGATCGAAGATCTTCTCGATACAGTGCATGCAGCAGAGGGCGCAGGGCTCGCAGCTCCCCAAATCGGCATCTCGCAGCGAGTGACTATTGCCCGAATTGGTGAGGAGTTTGTGCCGCTCGTAAACCCCGAGATTCTTTGGAAATCAGATCAGGTGATCGTAGGGGAGGAGGGATGCCTCTCCCTTCCCGATATCTGGCTCCAAATCCCCCGCGCCAAGGAAATTGTTCTTCGGTTCTCTGATGAAAAAGGAGAAGAGCACGAGCGAAAGCTCGAGGGGTTCGATGCCAGGGTCGTGCAGCATGAGGTGGATCATCTGGATGGTATCCTTATTGTTGATTATCAATCGAAAAAGAATGAGTGAACTCGAAGTCATCATCGGCTTAGAAGTCCACGCGCAAATGAATACGAAAACCAAGCTCTTCTGTGCCTGCGATAACGATGCGTTTGGTAAACCCCCCAATAGCACTGTGTGCCCAATCTGCATGGGGCACCCAGGCACACTCCCTGTTCCAAATGCTGAAGCAATAAAAAAGGCAATGAAGGCCGCTGCAGCGCTCAAGTGTTCTCTCCTCAAGGAGAATCACCTCGATCGTAAAAACTACTTCTACCCTGATCTCCCGATGGGGTACCAGATCTCGCAGTACGATTTTCCGCTCGCGAAAAAGGGATCACTCTCCTATGGCGAGGGAAAAGTGTGCGGCATTACGAGGCTCCACATCGAGAATGATGCCGGAAAGTTGATGCATGCGGGGGGGCGCTCGTACTGTGATTTTAACCGTGCAGGCACGCCACTCATGGAAATTGTGACAGAGCCGGATCTCCGAAATAGCGAGGAGGCAATGACCTTTGCAAAAGAGCTCCAAAAAATTCTCATTGCTGTGGATGCCTCGGAAGCTGATATGTATAAGGGGATGATGCGGTTTGATGCATCGATTTCGCTTCGACCAAAGGGAGAGAAGAAGTTGTATCCTCGGAGTGAAATCAAAAACCTCAACTCCTTTAAAGCACTTGGACGTGCACTCCTCTTCGAGGAGGCAAGACTTAGGGCTCTCTGGGAGAAGAATGATCCACCTACAAGCGAAGTCACGGTGCACTGGGATGATGAAAAAGGAGAAGGGCGAATTATGCGGCAGAAGGAATCCGCTGCGGATTACCGCTACTTCCCGGAGCCTGATATTCCCCCACTCTCCTTTGATGCGAAGGTGATAGCAGAAGCAGCAAAATCCTTTGGAGAGCTTCCAGAAGCAAAAAAAGAGCGATACCAGAAGGAAGGTCTCCTGGAGGATCAAGCAACACTCCTCGCGGGTGATCCTAAGCTCTCCCAGTACTTCGATGCAGTCGCATCTTCAATCAATGATCCAAAGCGTGCGGCGTCTATTGTCCTCTCCCAACTCCTTGGCTTTTTGAAAGCTGCAGAAAAATCTTTTGCAGAGGGTCCGAAAGCAGAGGAAGTCATTGCGCTCCTTCGCGATATCGATTCTCAGAAAATTACTTCCAATGCGGGGAAAACTGTTTTAGAGAAAATGGTAGAGAGCGGAAAAGAAGCTGCGACAATTATTAAGGAGGAAGGTCTCGGGCAAATTGCAGACACTTCCACGCTCGAAAAAATTGTGAAGAAGGCGATCGAAGAAAACCCAAAAGCAGTGGAAGATATACGGAACGGAAAGGAGAAAGCAAAAGCCGCAATTGTGGGTTTTGTGATGAAAGAAACGAAGGGGCAGGCGAACCCGGCTCTTATTCATGAAATCATTCAAAAGGTGCTTTTCTCTTGAGTTTTTATGGGGATACCCATTGACATTTCTTCAAAATCATTATACTTTAACTTTGACTGTGCGCTGAAAGTTCAAGGTATTTAGCACAGTCATGTGCTCCTTGAAATTTTCGGCTTTTCTCAACTCCACTTTTTTGAAGGGATACTTGTATGAAACGGAAAACACAGCGTTCGGAACGCGCAGGGGGAGCTCATCGACAGACCCGACGAGCGTTTTTCGAACCATTGGAAGGTCGAAGAATGCTGGCGCACGGATGCCCACAACTCGACATCAACGATGACGGGGATTTAGTCCCACAAGATGCACTCATTTGGGCCAATAACTGGCACATGGATGGTGGTGGCCGGGAGGTGGACTTCTTGAATCACCCATTCGATCTTGCCGCCGACGTGAACCAAGATGGCCGCGTCACAACCACGGATTGGTTTTTTCTCATCGATGGACTCAATGGAAACCCCGGGATCGGACCATATGATTTGGGATGGTGCCTCCCCGAAGTCGAAGTTGACCTCATCGTGAAGGACATGGGAATTGGCGACACCACAGTCTCGAGCGCGAAGAGCGTTTCCGTGCTCACATTCGAGGGTGTTGCCACAGGTGGGGATGCACTCCTCACAGAGATCATCGTTGGCCAATTCTATCAGGGTGGAACCCTGACGGATGCGGCGCAGCAAGTGCTTTGGGTCGACACGGACCGAAATGGGGAGACCGATACCATCCTCGATCGAACAGCGGATGGTGTGTTTGATGCAGGATTTGTTCTCGAAGAAGGCTTGGCTACACTCTTTCAGATCAAGATTGACGTGGCAAGTACCATCACTGGCCCAGCTCTGCAATTCGATCTGGACGCGGCGGCTGCAGAAAATTTGGATGATGGATCATCTGTTCCGGTGCAGTTTGTTTTTGGCCAGAACGAGTTCGTACTTCGTCTTGAGGATCAGGGCGAAGTATTGATCTTCGAAAGCACCACTCCCCGAGCGCCGCGGTATCACCTAGGGGGGGCGGAAGGTACTTCCATCCTAGATGTAAGCTTCCAGTCGGCCTCTGAAGCTGGGGATGTCACTGTCCTCGGGTTCGAAGGAAATGCTGGCGCAAGGTCGATCGATCGTTTGAACTTGCGGAGCAATGGGGAGCTGATTGGAACTGCTTCCCGGGCGATGGCGAACGCACTGGGACTGGATGTGCACTTTGCCGTCTCGTGGCAATCGCAGCAATTCGTGATCGATGAACAGGAGGAACGAACAATATTCGTTCATCCGGTGATCGAAAGCGATGAGCAGGGAGGTGTTTCCGGCGATGTGTTCAGTGTAGAACTTGTGCACGTTGAGGCTCGCGGCCTAGTGTCTAGCAACGACATCCAGCCCGAGCTCATCGGAACTATCGCAAGCGGGGATCACACTGTCGTGATGGCTAAAATTGCTTCCGTGGAAAATGCCAATCCGGATGCCAATGGGACGACCGTTCCCACTGGGACGAATCGGGACATTGGGCAATTTAAGTACATTGTAGCAGCGGGCCTGGCGAACACGTTGGGTGGACTCAACGACGTCATCCCCGTCATGAACCCCTTTGATGTAGAGTCATCGAACGTCTTGTTCGATCCGAATGGATTTTTCCTCTATAACAAAAGTAACGCGACTGAGCGGATTCCGTGCCAATCGAATGGCTCATCCGGAAACGTTCGCGTTACATGCGTTTCATCCAACAATCCCTCAGTCGATATGGAAATCGACCAAGGGCAATCCATAAGTCTGTCGCTCTCGGCGACGATACTTAATAGTCAAATCCAGTCATCTCAGGGCTCGCGCCTAAAGGTCTTTGCGGACATCGGCGAGTCCGGCATCGAGTGGCTGGACCAAGACAATTTGATATCCGTGAATTTTAAGGGATTGCGGTTGGGCGATCAACGCGTCGGCTCCACCGAGTATCGAATTTAGTGGACGAAAGGCCACATTTAAGGGGCAAAAGACTCCCCCCACCTCGGGGGGAGTTTTGCTGTGCGTACTCAGGAAAAAACTTCTCCTCTCATGTGGAGGCTTTTTGTAGCACTTGTCCGAAAATGTAAAAAAGAGTACAATGTCCCGATACCCCACTTCGCTCTGCGAGCTTCGCGGGGTAAACCCTCTTCACACAAAAACCCATGCAAAATTCCAAAACTTCTGAGTGGTACGACGTCGAAACGGTTGTGGAAATGCTCATTCACGAAACACCGCGCGGGCAGAAGTACGCCCCGCACATTGGCAATCTCTGTATTGGGTTTACGGAGCTCACACTCGATAAGTTGGAAGGTGAGCTGAAGGAGATCCGGGCATGCTGGCCGTTCATTTTCCCCGCGACCTTAAGTACGCAGGAAGTGATTAAATTGATTGTGAAGAAGTATCCTGCCTACCAGGAGTTGATGACACTCAAGGAGCAGAAATAGCTATGCGTTCCGCTATTAGGCTCTTTCCACATATTCTCCCCTCTCCGTATTCACTTTGATCTTCTCCCCCTCGTTAATGAAGAGCGGGACATTGATGACGATGCCAGTCTCAAGTGTTGCGGGCTTTGTGCCACCCTGGGCCGTATCTCCGCGGACGCCGGGGATTGTTTCCTTCACCAGGAGATCAACGGTCGCAGGAAGTTTTACACCAATCGGATTATCGTCGAAGGTGAGTACATCAAGTTCCAATCCATCCCGCAGATACTCTTTCGCATCGCCTACAGAATCGGCATTCAATTCAAACTGGTTGTAATCATTCAAATCCATAAAGGTGAAGATGCCCTCATTCCCAAAGAGGTACTGCACGTGCTTATACCCGACGTCCGCCTGGGTGATCTGATCTGCACCGCTGAATGTCTTGCTGATCACGGAGCCCGTCTTTAAATTCCGGAGCTTCGTGACGTTATTGGCCTTTCCCTGGCTCTTACGGCCAAATTTGGCAGAGAGGATGAGAAAGGGTTCTCCCTCTACTTCGATGGCCTGGCCGGGACGGAGTTCTGCAACAGAGTACACGGGTGCGGGTTCGGGGAGAGGGTTCGGGCTCGAGAAATTTGGGGCTAGTTTAGGGAGTATCTGCGGATAAGACCAGATAACATCTGACCTTATTAACAAATGATTTCATGGTGATAAGAGGAAAAGCGGGGGGTTCGAACCCAAGCCCGAACCCGAACCCGCTATTCAAGATACAAATTAAAAGGGAAGATCCTCAACTTTTACTTCAGATTCATAGTTCACCGGAGGAACCTCCATTCCCGCGGAGACTGCAGCGGGAGATTCGGAGGATTTTCCGGATTTTGAGAACGAAGGTGCTTCGTTCGAGTACGTGAGATCCGTATTCTTGACGCCAAGGAGCGAGACGCCATCCGCCACGATTTCCGTGGTGTAGCGCTTGCTACCCTGCTTCGTTTCCCAACTTCTGGTCTGGACACGGCCATAGACATGAACGCGCTGACCTTTCTTCAAGGTTTCTGCAGCGAGCTTTGCAAGATCGCCCCAGAGGACGACGTTATTAAACTCGGTACGCTCCTTGATTTCGTTCGAAGCGCGATCTTTCCAGCGCTCGTTTGTAGCGATGCCCATGGAAACCACGGCGTGGCCTGCGGTCGTGGTGCGGACTTCGGGATCCTTCGTGAGGTTACCGATGATATCTGCACGGTTGAGGCAGTTCGTGAGCGATTTTGCATTCTCGGAGAGCTCAATCTGACCGTTGCGGGGATCAAGCATGATGAGATCCATCGCAACGATGCGAGTCTTACTCTTCTTTTCGTGACTTGATTCATCTTCCCAGGAATCGGTCTGGAGGCGACCGGAGAGGAAGACCTGGCTGCCGGGTTTAAGGTACTGCCCGGCGACATCCGCCATGCCACTCCATGCGGTGACGGAATGGTAAGCGGTTCCGGAGAGCGTTTCGCCGGAATCCGTGGTGAATGTGTACGGCGTTGCAACGTTAATATCTGCGACACTCGTGCCACTGGGGGTTTGTCGTACAGAAACAGGCTGCGTGACGTAGCCAATGAGTTGTACGCGGTTAAGGGAGAACATGATACATAGGGGTAAATGGGATTAAAGGAGGCTTCTTGACCGATGATGTAGGTTCGATCTCGTTGCCAGTTGTAACGTTACGGCACCACCTTAAATTCCCTTTTCGTTCGATGCAAGTTTTCTCAGTTGCGGGGATTTTGCGTCTGCTGTACGGTGTACTTCTGTTCACCCACCCGAGATGATGAAATCTCACATCGAAATTGGCAAACAGGGCGAAAATCTCGCAGCTGCGTATCTCACCTTGCGTGGGTACCGGATCCTGCAGCGAAATATACGAACACAGGCAGGTGAGATCGATATCATCGCACGCGACGGGGAAACGATTGTTTTTGTGGAAGTGAAGGCGAATCAAAGAGTTCACGAAGCATTCGCTCCTTCCATCCGTGTGGATCACCGAAAAATTGCACGTCTGCAGCGAGCTGCGGAACTCTGGCTCGAAACAGAACGTGAACAAGGGGTTGAGCTCTCCGGCAGAATCGATGTGATCGAGGTCTGCGAGGGGAAAGTGGTGGAGCATTTTGAGGATGTCGCATCCTAGGAGTACCATTCCCTTCCCATGCGCGAATACTTAGATCTCCTCTCGCACATCCTCGAGAATGGCCAGAAGAAGGAGGATCGAACAAATACTGGAACACTTTCCGTTTTTGGCTACCAGATGAGGATCCCTCTCGATCGTGGTTTCCCGCTCCTCACCACCAAAAAAGTCTTCATGCGAGGAATTACTCACGAGCTCCTCTGGTTCATTGCGGGCGATACCAATATCAAATATCTCGTGGATCACGGTGTGAATATCTGGAACGAATGGCCCTACAAAAATTATACAAAGGGCAGTGAATACAAAGAAGAATCACTCGAGGAGTTCGTGGAAAAAATTCGAAGCGATACTGCTTTCGCAAAAAAATGGGGGGAACTTGGTCCAGTGTACGGAAAACAGTGGAGAAATTTTGGTGGGATTGATCAGCTCAAGTGGGTGATCGAAGAAATCAAACGAAATCCGAATTCCCGTCGCCTCATTGTTTCTGCGTGGAACCCGGTGGAGGTGGAGGAAATGGCGAAAGCAGGGCTCCCTCCCTGCCATTCTCTCTTCCAGTTCTATGTACAGAATGGAAAATTGAGCTGCCAGCTCTACCAGCGCAGCGCCGACGTGTTTCTCGGGGTTCCTTTCAATATTGCTTCGTACGCACTTCTCACAACGCTCGTTGCACAAGTAACTGAATATGAAGTTGGAGATTTTGTGCATACCTTTGGTGATGTGCATCTCTACCTCAATCATATTGATCAAGCCAAAGAACAACTTCAGCGAGAGCCAAAATCTCTTCCACAACTCAAACTTAATTCAGAGGTGAACGATCTCTTCAAATTCACCTTCGGAGATATCGAGGTTTTACATTACGATCCGTATCCTGCAATCAAAGCGCCGATTGCGGTGTAGAGAGAAATTGACTGATACCATTAGTGAGAATCTCTGTTGTTTTCTTCCTTCAGAAGAAAGAGGAGTTGTTCAGCGAGCCTATGGATGTAGATCATAGTATCTCTCCGCAATTTTTCGACAGGATTACGCGGTGATCTCCCAAAAGCATCATCGTATGATTTCTCGAAGCGAGAATTGTCTTCATCACTAGGAGAGAGACATGCCAGTACATCCTTATATCTTGACCATACTTTGCGTAATGCCTTCTCACATGCGTCATTATCGGCATAGTCCTCTCGCAATCTATTGGAATTGAGCGCTGGTCCAATTTTAATAAAGAGGGTCCAAAGAACATCTCGAAGACGTTTTTGATATACAGCGATCGTTTCCACTTCCATAATCATTACTTCAGAACTATTAGCAAGGTCATCAGGAATGCGATCGCGCCCGTCCGCGTAAAAATCTTCTGATGTCACATGGTAAATATGACGAACAGTCTCTTCTAGGCGTTGTCCAGAGCTGGGTTGCTGATCCATGAAAATTATTATGCACGATATTTTTTATTTGTCAATAATACTCACCGGTCCCCACAGAATGTCCTCTAAGCCCTCTTCCGTAAGCTCATCGTACTTCTCGCGTGAGAAGCATCGGGTCCCAAAGAGCACGCGGGGAATTTCCTCTTCGTAGCAGAGGTAGGTCATAAGATCGAACTTGTAGGGGGCGTAGTCGTAGCCGACCCATGCGGGTGTGGGTGTAGCAAGTGGAATGTGAGGCGGAGGTACAAACCGTTGCACTACCCAACTCGGTTTGAGTGCGTTTGAATCCAAAATTTTTGTGGGATGGCCATTTGCCTGTGTGAATGTGAGCGAGGCGACTGCTTCTTGGTACGTCGTCTTCTCAAAATCATAGATGAACACATTCTCACTCGCGCAATCCAGATCCATTTTGAGTACGATGCCGGGCCACCTCTTCATTTCCTCCAAGTGTTCCACGAACTCTTCCAGCGGAAACGACGGGAGAATCGCACCTAAGAGGAGATCCCAATCTGATTGGGAGATCGCAACTGGTTTTTCGCAATTGCGGAGGAGAGGCAGGAAGCGCTTCTGCTCAAACAGGAGATCGGAGCGTGCGGGGATTGTTTGAATATTGAGCTCCATGAGTTTTTTGGTCACCTTTTCGAGCGCAGGAAGATTCTCGAACCAATCGAAGAAGATGGCATCCAGTTCCTGTAAATCCTTAATCGGGTTTTTGTATTGTGCATTGGGGAGGAGTGCAAGTTCTCCCTCGGTGAGCGAGAGGAGAACCGGTTCCACATCGGTATTTGCCTTCAGCCACTTGGCATACTCAATGTATTCGAGCAGTGAATCATCACTCCCATTCTCTACACCCACGAGGCCAAGAGTTTTGAAAGGTGCGACAGTTTTTCCATGAAGGAGAAGAGCCTGCAGCATGTTTGGAATTTCGATCGATTGGTATCCCTGCGGAGGATCGAAGGTGTGGATCCTCCGGAGATGACGGATGCAGCGGAGCATATCCGTAAGCCCCGCCCCCCCGGAATTTACTTCCATAATTTTTAAGGGAGCGCGCTCATCATGCTGATCCAAAAAGAAATCCATCCGAAAGTATGTAAGGCAGAAAGGTGATGCTAAAAGCGAGGATCGGACGGAGGGGAGATCCTGGAAAGGCTTGAGCAGGGTATCAGAGTGTTTTTGGAATGATGCATGGAGTGATCGGCATGCCCTTCGGAACACCTCAGCAATGCGTACGGCTTTCTGTAAGAGCTCCTCCTCTATGCCGATGCTCCCTGCAATCACAGAATCCTTGAGATCAAAGGGCATATCATCGCTTTGGAGGTATGTGTGATATGCAGCGCATTCCTCCTCCGTGAGGAGAAGCATCCGTGCCGGGGCAATTTTTTTCGTAAGTGCGGTCTGCATCCTCGGGGTAGAGTATAACCGTACTTTGCTCCCTCTGAAGGAAAATGATTCTCTCCCTCATTGCAGCGGCTGACGAAGATGGAGTCATTGGATTGGGGAATACACTGCCATGGGATCTGCCGGCGGATCTCCGCTACTTTCGCGATACGACAAAAGGGCACCCTGTGATCATGGGAAGGAAGACCTTCGAATCCATCATTGAGCGGCGGAGCTCCCCACTCCCCGATCGCAGGAACATCGTGATCACACAGAGTATTGCGAGTGGGAAGAGAGGCATTACACTCCCAGATTACGATATTGATATTGTTTCCTCCATTCAGGATGCGATCCAACTTGCGCAGAGAATCGTGGATGAACCCTCTGTTATCAATGCGAAGGGCGGGGGCCCCTCACAGGAGGGAGAGGCTTTTGTCATCGGAGGTGCACAAACCTACGAGGCTGCCATACCCTTTGCGAATCGCATTTACCTAACCCGTATCCATGCTCACTTTGAGGGTGATACATTTTTTCCTCCAATTGTTCCAACCGAATGGTCACTTGTTCACGAGGATCCCCATGGAACAGATAGTGAGAATCTTCACCCGTACACCTTCCTGATCTACGAGAGAAAATAGTCATGATAATGCATGGTAGAAAAAAAGTCACGCAAATTGCTCTTTTTCCTTCTCACGCCTTCCAGAGAAAAGATGGGAGGGATTCATAAGGTGGCTTTCTACTCATAAAAAAGCGATCAATCGGAACTTTCCCCCTCTTTGTGTTTCATTTTTTTCTAGATCTCGTGAGAATGGAATCACTATGAATACACCCGAAACATCAACGGCCCCAATCGATGCAGCAACAGTTATTAACCGTGTCGTCGAGAAAAGAACAGATGGAGGAGGCAGAACGACTGCAGGTGATATAGAGAGAGATGTAGAACAAGCATCAGTCATTCTCTCAAAGGAAGAGCAGGAAGCTGCACAGCGTTACATAGGTGAGCTCCAGCAACTCGAACGAGATACCGTTATCGAGACACTCGAGTCAGGCGTCGGTGGATTGTATGATGGATCGACTCGTAAAGTAGCGGCAGATTCACTCACTATTTCTTCGGAACCCTCTGGAGAGAGTCTTGTAATGGCGCAAGAAGCAGATGCCCATGAGAAGCGACATGAACAGGGGGATCACACAGGTGCCTACCAAACATACGAGGGGCCGTCGGATTCTTCTGCTTTCGTTGTCCTTGGTGGCCAGGAATTTGACCAGCGTGAGCTCATCGAGGGAAGGACAATTGAAGATGATCAATTCGTCTCCGATGAGTACCATAGCATTCGCTCAAAATTCTTAGCAGCGGTTCAGGCTTCTGGTCACAGTGAAGCTGAAGTGCAAGTCGCGATCGATAATTCCCACGATCTCACAAAGATCGATGATCGTGCCGAAGAACCAGAGGGGCAGGAAACCCCTCTTGCTGTTGGAGCGTAAGTTTTCTCTTACTCTCGGATCTGCATCTTAATGCCGCCGATCTTCCGTGCGATTAAGTTGTAGACGAAGCAGCCAAGGCACCCCGAGAGTGCGCCACCGATGAATCCACCGAGCACTCCGGAGAAGAGTGCTTCGATCGAAAATGCGGGCGGGAGATCACCTGCAGTTGCTTCATCGAGGAAGAGCTTAATCACCAGGCTATTCAAGAACCATCCAAGCAGCGCCCACAGGATTCCAAGGAGGGCGGTCGCTTTTGTGGCGGAGAGTGGATCAATGGAGAGGATTTCCTTCTGCGTCTGCATGAGCCGCATACTACTCTATTTTTTGAGCCCCTTCAAAACCCTACGAATGCCGCACGAGCTGCAGGAATTCCTCCCTCGTACCTAGATCCATACGGAAGATCCCCGTGAGGTGAGTCGTGATTGCTTTGATACCCTCTTTGCGCACACCGCGCATAGTCATGCAGAAATGGGTAGCCTCGATCACAACACCCACACCCTTCGGATGAATCGTTCTATCGATCGCTTCGGCGATTTCCTCTCCCAATCGTTCCTGGACCTGAAGCCGCCGCGTGAAGATTTCCACAATGCGTGGGATTTTAGAAAATCCAATGATCGATTCCTCTGGAACATACGCAACATGCATCACGCCGGAGAATGGGAGGAGGTGATGCTCGCAGAGTGAGTGGAACGCGATATCCTTCATAATCACCATCTCACTTTTCTCTGCGGGGAACACCGCATCCTTCACAATATCCTCCGGCACTATCGCATATCCAGAGGTGAGTTCCTCCATCGCCTTTCGCCAGCGCTCAGGAGTTTTCTGTAACCCTGATCGAGCGGGATCTTCGCCGAGGAGCTTCAAGAATTCTCGAAGTGCGTCTTCCATGAGTTCATTTTACTCTTGTAGGGGCAAAGCGTGCCTTGCCTCTAGAGAAGAATGTCGACTTTTTTTGATTTTTGATCGAGGACTTTCGAAAAGAGCTCCTCCCAGGTTTTTTTAAGGAGCGGATGATGGTTCTCTGGATTGATGAGCTCCAGGAGCGGCTCCAGCACAAATCGTCGCCCATGCATTCCAAGATGCGGAATAGTGAGCGTAGGAGTAGCAATGCTCCGTTCATCATAGAGCAGGAGATCGAGATCGATTGTTCGTGGGCCGTAGCGGAATGGAGCATTTTTTTTGAGTTTCTGCTCAATACTCTGGAGCAACTTAAATACTTCTTCCGGCGTATGGTCTGTTTCGATTTGTGCTACGGCATTCAAGAAATCATCCTGTGCTTCTACTTCCATTGCTTTTGTTCTATACACCGAAGAGAAGCGAATGGATGGGAAGGTTGTACGGAGGAGCTCCGCGGATTTCTTCACATTCTCCTCTGCGGCGATATTGCTGCCAATGGCGATGAAGGCTGTTGCTATGGGTGGGAGAGGCTTACAGTGATACCCGCAGTTCCCGGGATAACAAACTTCGTAAGATGCACCGTCATCTTTTCTATGCGATCGAACTTCTTCAGTGCTTCGATAATTTCCCCTCCCAATCGCTCCAGAGTTTTCCGTTCTCCCTTCGCACATTTCTTCACCACGCGCACGAGCGCATCGTAGTCGAGTGTATCTTCTAGGCTATCACTTTTCTCTGCCTCCTCTTTGATAGTGAGCTCGAGCGTTGCGAGAATGCGCTGTTCACTTCGGCGTTCTTCGTCAGGAACGCCAATATGGGTCCAGAGCTCTAGATCAGAAATCGTGAGGAGCACCCCACAATCCTCGCACGGTTCTATACTTGACACAATTTGATTTTAATAGCATTATATGCCCCTTTATGGAAGCACTCTCCCCAACCACTGTCCCCGTGCGGATTGCCCTCCCTGTGCAGGGATTTGCAGAGGGTCATGCCATCCTTGATCACTTGGTGGAGGAGCGGCTTGTCGCGGGAGGCACAGTACTCCAAGCAGAATCGTTGAATTGGGTCGCGGGGGAAATGACTACGAAGGGCAAAATGGAGTTAACCGCTTACACCACTCTCGGGCAAGTTCCCCTCATTCAAGAGCGGCTCACCTCCCTTTGTTCTGGTGATGCTCCCACAGTCTCTCGGTATGTGATGGCGGGTGAGAAGGAGGAGATAGGAGAATGGATCATGAAGAACGTACGTTCGTAATTGCTTTCTGCACAATCTCTAAGAATTTTGAGCGAAATCGATTGCTCGAGAATTGTTTCGCATGTTCCCGTAAGAATGCCGAATCAAACTGCATCCCTTCAAACTTTTGGAGGGCTCCCCTGAGAGCCTCCAGAGTCTGCTCATCAAAGAAGACGCCTGTCTTCCCCTCGATCACCGTATCAAGTGCGCCACCTTTCCGGAGCGCGATCACAGGCGTTCCGCAAGCCTGTGCCTCAAGTGGCACGAGGCCTGCATCCTCATGCACAGGGAAGAGCACAGCTTTGGCCTTTGCATAGATTGCGGGGAGTTCTTCATCGGAGATTCTGCCAAGAAATTCGACGGTGTTCCCTGCCCGCTTCCGTAGCTTCTCTCCCTCTGGACCCTCTCCTGCAATTTTGAGTGGGAGTCGCATTGCATTTGCGAGATCAATCAAGAGGTCGAATTTTTTGTAGGGGACGAGCCTACCGACCGCGAGGAAGTACTGCTCATGCGGAAGAAGAGGAGCGCTCAAAAATCGATCATGAATTGGTGGCGTGAGCACGATGCTCTCGCGGTCGTAGATTTTTGCGATGCGATCTGCAATGGATTTGGAATTTGCGATGAAGAGATCCACGCGCTTGGAGGTCGTGAGATCCCATGCGCGGAGTTTCTTCAATTCCCGCTTCGCGAGAGCGCGGAGCGGCCCACGGATGCCAAAATCCTTGAGGTACTCCTCCTCCATTGCCCACGCATAGCGCATGGGGGTGTGGCAGTAGCAGATGTGGAGAGCCCCCCCTTGGGGGATGCATCCTTTAGCAACAGCATGGGAGGAACTCACGACGATATCGAACCCGCGGAGATCCCACGATTCTACGGCACGGGGCATCAGGGGAATGAGGAGGCGATGCTCCTGCAGAATGCGGTAGGGACGCTGGAGTTTACTTCCGCGTATGTCCCAGGGATGCGTATCTAAGAACCGAGGGTTTACAACGGTCGTGAAGATTGGTGCCTCTGGGAAGAGCTCTCGCATCTCGGCGATGACGCGTTCAGCACCCCCCTCTGTGACGAGCCAATCTGCAGTGATCGCGACCTTCATCTTCTTGATGATACAGGGTTGGAATTTTCTGGTGCTTGGAATTTGGTGCTTCTTCCATGATACGGTACTTGGTGCTTGAAACCCTCCCGTAGGATTCCAAAGGCATTTGTACGAAAAGCATCACCCTTTGCGAGGCGTGTTGCGCGTCATTCCCTTACGAAGGGCACCTCACGCACAAGACGCACTTCCCTTTCCCGTGCGAACCGGCAGTGGCGCCGCGCATTCCTGGCGGTGCTCTCACTCTTTGCACATTTTCGGCTGTGGCTCCTGAGTGCTGTAGTTCTCATCGTGCTTTCCGGTGTCCTTTATCTCTTCCTCTCCCCTGCCTTCACCATCCGCTCCATCAGCATCAGTCGAGGGGATCGCAGGGTGGATGTGGAGGAAATTCAAATGCTGATGAAGCCGACATTCGGTCGACACATTCTCTTCCTCCCCCCACTCCTCCTCTCCCGCGACATTCAGGCCTCTCTGCCGGAGGTGGCCTCCGTAGAAGTAAGACGCATCTATCCCGATGAACTCCACATACGCCTCACCATGGATCCGCTTGCAGCGAAAATCCACATTGGTGATCCCGATGACACGGAACACGATTTGCAGAACTCTCTCGCTGCAGGAGGCAGCGGGACGGGAACCACTGTGCACCGATACCTGAGCGTCCAGGGGGTGTACCTGGAATATCCCTTCCCCGTAGAAGAGGGAGATCGTGCTCTCCCCATCCTGCATCTCGTTGATTGGGCGGTGAAACCTGCACACAGGCAAAGAACCATTACGCCGGAAGTCATCAAAACGATTCAGCAAGGGAGAGCAGTACTGGAGCAGTCATTTGGACTTACTGTGCCGTATGTGACAGTCTACCTCCGTGCGCGAGAGTTCCACGTGCATACCATTCATCCAGGGAGAGAAGAGGGCAACGAAACCCTGATGCTCTGGTTCGATCAAGGGAGCCCCATCATCGAGCAGATCAACCGCTACCGTGCGTTCCTGCGGGAGGTTCCGGCTGAGGCTCCAAGCGAGTATGTGGATCTTCGGCTCCATGATCGAGTGGTCTATAAGTAAATCAAGTTCTTTCCGCATGATAGAGCGCTCCCTCTGCCTTTTCGCGCATCCACTTCTCGCGTAGAATGGTCCTCGAATGTTTCAAACCATTGCATCGCTCATGCTCTTTGGGGCGCTCTCTCCGCTTGGAGCTTCTCCTCACTCAACAGCGGTGAGTACGTTTGAGGTGACCCCCCCCGCCATACAATCAAGGCTCCATGTGAGTGAGGAATTCAGTGCGAGTGGAGCGATTGCAATGGATCTGCTCACAGGCAGAGAACTCTTTGCGCTCGATGCAGATCAGCCACGACCCATGGGGAGTCTGGCAAAACTCATGACTGCGATTATTATTCTCGAGAATCACGATCTCTCTGAACTCATTACCGTGCCACGCGGGGTAGAGAGTGTTGGTGGGAATACGATTGGGTTACGCCCCGGAGATCGATATACGGTCCGGGATTTACTCTCCGCGGCGCTCGTCGCCTCTGCCAATGATGCTGCGTACAGCCTCGCAATCGAGCATAGCGATACGGTGGCTCTCTTTGCGGAAGAAATGAATGTCCGCGCCAGAGCACTCGGGCTCGTGCACACCAAGTTTGCAAACCCCATTGGGTTCGATAGTCCGGAGCAAGTAGCAACACCACGGGAGCTTGCGTGGCTTTCGATGTTTGCGCTCAAGCAGGATTTTATTCGCACGATGACCTCCCGGGGGAGCGTCACGATTGCAGATCAAAGTGGTGAGCGCAGGGCCACTCTCTACAACACCAATAAACTCTTAAGTTCCCACCCGAACGAATTCTTCGGTTTGAAGACCGGTACCACCGATGCTGCTGGCGAGTGTCTGATCTCCCTTGCCTATATGCGCGGACGACCGTACCTCTTTGTCATCTTGAAGAGCAGTGATCGCTACGAAGATGCTCTGGATCTCCTCCGATCGCTCACAGGGGAGAACGCACAGCAAATTCACGGGTGATTTGACGATTCTTAAAAACTCTCTGTGCACGGGCGCGCAGGGATCCTTGCTCTGGTATACTCCCCCCTCCCTCGCATGCGCGCACCGCAGCATCTCCGTACAATGATCCGGCTCCTCTGCGCCCTCGTTTTCGTCATGAGCTCGCTCGTGCCAATCTATATTCCAGAGAGTGCGCTCGGGAGTGATATCGAAGGCAACGAACTCGCGAGTGACCAATTTCTGCTCGTGGAGGAAGGGTTCGTGATGAAAACTGCCTCGATTTCCGAAGCGGGACACCGCCTCGCCTACGCGCAGGGAATCTCCCACGATGTTCTGGAGAACGAGAGCCTCAATTCCATTGCAGATCTCTACAATATTTCCCCCGATACCATTCGGTGGGCGAACGATCTCTCCGATTCGGTCACACTCCACCCGGGGCAATCCCTCATTATTCTGCCTGTGGATGGTGTTCTCCATACGGTGCAGCGTGGGCAGAGTCTCTCCAAAATCGCACAACTCTACAACATCGATGTGCAATTGATTGCTGAGCAGAACCAGCTATCGGATGAGCGCATTTTTGCAGGCCAACAGATTATTGTTCCGGGTGCGACACCGGTCATCGCCTCAGCCTCTGCACGCAAAGTGAAGCTAGCAGAGGATCCCGAGGAGACATCGGGGCGCCCCCGCGCCACTCCCGCTCCGGATGCAACACCACCTATTTCCTATGGTATTTTTCAGAAGCCCTGCACCTGTGCCTACACGCAGCAGTACCACCCCGGTCACTATGCAGTTGATATGGCGGAGAACGGAGGTGGCCCCATTTTCGCTGCAGAGGATGGCATCGTGATTCGGGCGGATTTCGGCTGGAATGGCGGGTATGGCAACGTGATCGAAATCGATCATGGCAATGGTCTCATCACGCTCTACGCGCACAATAAGGAGCTCCACGTTCGTGAGGGGAATGCCGTTCGCCGCGGGGATGTGATTGCAGACATGGGCAATAGCGGCCGCGTCTACGGCCAGACGGGGATTCACGTCCACTTTGAGGTTATTGTGAACGGCGTGAAGAAGAACCCGCTGCCCTACCTCCAGTAGGCTTTGCATCACCGTTCTCCGAGCTCACCTTCTGCATGTTGCGTGGAACGGTGAAGAAGAAGCGCGTCCCCCTGTTTTCGGTGCTTTCGAACCACACTCTGCCGCCCCACGCCTCTGCCGTGTTCTTCGCGATATAGAGCCCGATCCCCGTCCCCTCTGTATCGGTCTTCATGACGTTATCTGCACGGAAAAGTTTCTCAAAGACCCTCTCCTGCTGGGCTGTGGGGATACCGAGGCCCGTATCCTGCACTGCAAAGCGGAGTTCGTTCTTATCGGCAATCACACTGAGCTCGATTGTGCCGCCTTCTGGAGTGTACTTCACAGCGTTACTGAGAATGTTCTCCAAAACCATCCGTACGAGATCAGGATCCACGCTGACAGAGATCGTGGGGATTCGCTCAGTGAGATGCAATTTTCTCTGCGTGATCTGCGGCGTGAGATTTTCGATGGGAACCCGAATGATTTCGTCGATGGTAATTTCCTTGGGTTCAATTTTGACTCGACCGAGCTCAATCCTGGAGACGTTGAGGAGTGAGTTCACGAGCTCCACCATTCTATGGTGGGAGCCAAGAATCTGACCGATGTACTCACGCTGATCCGGAGAGAGGTTCTCCTGAACTCCCTGCAGGAGCTCGATGTACCAACCGATCGCAGTGAGCGGCGTACGCAGCTGATGCGAAGCAAGCGAGATGAACTCCGATTTCATGCGATCGATACGCTTTTCCTCGGTGATATCCCGGAGTGTCACGACGATCCCCTGCATTTCCATGCCGAGGAGGAATGGCGTTGCGGTGATACTGAGTGGGAATGATGTACCATCGCGTCTCTCGCACAAGAGGACATCGCTTGGTAAGGTACGGATAGTTGTTTTTTCACGCAGAGCGCGTTCAATCGTATGCTCCGAGGGGGCAATCGGTTTATCATCCCGGCTATGGAGGTGGAGGAACGACTCAAAGTGTTTCCCGATGATATCCGATCGATTCCACTGGAAGAGGAGTTCCGTTGCTCTGTTTGCTGCAAGCACAGTTCCCTGGAGATCAATGGCAAGGAACCCCTCACCGATGCTCTCGATCAGTGCTTCGTCCTTCGCGTGGGTGGCGTGGAGCTCGCGTGTACGCTCCCGGACCCGCTGTTCGAGTGATGTGTAAGCCTCGTGGAGCCGCACCGCAAGGTGCCCGATTTCTCCATCCAGAACCTCGAGCTCATCCCCGGTGAATACCCCCTGCTCGTGCGTAAAACTCCCGGTATTCAGTCGCTGAAGACTCTCCCGAAGCTTCCAGATGGGGAGCACGATCTCACGTGAGAGGCGGAATGCAATGAGAGTCACAAGGAGGAGCAGAATGCAGGTGGTTCCAATGAGGATCGCAAGGAGGAGCTGCATGGGCGCAAAAATCTCCCGTTCCTGCATGGAAGCCACGATGCCGAGGCCGGTTTCGTGGAGTTCGTGGTACGCCGCAACGACCATGCGCCCTTCCTCGTCTTTCGCTCGCAGGATCCCCTGTGGGTGTGCTGCTGCCCACTCGCAGAGTTGCGAGACTGCCTTTTGATGAACCTGTTTTGGTTCCAATTCCTCCTCTACCCTGCTCGCCACCAATCCTTTGGCAGAGAGGACGCTGTAACGGGGGTTGATGCACTGCGTTCCGTGTTCCCGCGGCTCCAGGAGGAGGTAGTTTGTTGTGCGATCACCAATGCGAGCCTGCGAGAAAATATCGTAGATCTCGCCACTCGAAAATTCCACGAGAAGTACCCCTGCGAGCTCACCATCCTCATAGCGTAGCGGACCCGTAATCACGTAGGTTCGTCTGGTATCAAGGAGATCGAGTGGGCCGATATGTGTGCCGTTTGTCCCATGTCGAAAGTGATCGAAGGTCGAAAGATTCTCCCCCTCCAGTCTTCCATCGGTGGAGGCAAGAATGATGCCTTCTGTCGAAGCCACAGTGATATCCTCCATCCCGGGAGCGAGTTCCTTCTTTTGCAAAATGTGGGTTCGGATCGTTCCCGCCGAAGCATGTCCCTGTATCAGGGGAGGAATTTCCCTGTCTGCAGCGAGGAGACGTACAATGGAGCGATTTTTTTCGAGCAGTGCTTCGATGCTTTGACTTTGCTCCAGCGAGAGGAACAGGAGATCTTCTGTTGCCTTTTGCCAGAGGAGAGACTGTGTTGTCTCCACGGAGAGCGTTCCCGTTGCGATGAGCGCAAGCCCCACGAGCGTGGTGAAGCGCAGGAAAATCTTCTGCCTTAAGGACCGTCGAATGTGTATGGATGTCATGAAACGATTCACCGAGCGCGAATCTGATGATTATACCACATTTCTTGACTTTTCGTGTCTCGTGGGTGTTGCAGAAATCCAAGGATTATTTTATCGAATTACTTCCAGGGGATCGACACCACTCGGCTCTGTATCTGGCGCAAAAAGGCGGAAATGATCACTCGCAGTCATCTGAATGAAGTAGCGCGAGTGCGGAGAGCCAGGATCAGTCACTTTGGGGTCCAGGGGAATCTCATCGATGTATGCCCCAAGGAGTGGAGAGAGATCGAGGAGGTGCAGGCAACTCCCCGTGCGGACATCCCCACAAATTTCGATGGAAGATGGAGAGAGCGGAACAAGGAGAAATATAGCCCTATTTTCATCACGACCGTACTCCGCAAGGCCATCGCCAACATGTGCGAGATCCGCGAGGCGCACGCGATTCCGTGCGGTTTCGAAGTTGGACATGGGGCGTAGTGCAGTAAGTGCAATGAGAATAAGAACAGCAATCACTGAGATCACTGGCATGATCTCGAGGAGTGTGAAGAGCCCTGGACGATTCTGCGTCAAGCGCGGAGAGGGAGGAGAGGAGGACATCACCGCATCGACCCGATGGGGGCGGTTCCCTCAGCATTTGGCGAATCCACCCGGAAACGTCCGGGAGCCTGAGATGAAACGAGGTAATCCACCACTGCCTGCTCCTCCAAAGTATCTTCGTTGTCGTAGGGATCGTGGGGAACGTTTGCAATGTAGGCACCCGTGAGGTGGCGGCTATAGACGCAGAGGATGGCAGGATCTCCGCACATGCCGGGATCTATGCCATGGGCAGTTTCTGGTTTGCAGAGTTTTCGTGGGGTACTCGAAACTGCGCAGGCCGGGAGCAGCGGAACACCATCCACCTTCTTCGGTTGGAAAAACCCGCCGCTATCTACGGAGAACTGACTGAAGGAATTAAGAATACTGTTTACGTCGAATTTTCTCTGAGTGTTCCTGGCATCAGCCATTTGCTTTGTCGGATTGATGGCCACAATCACAAGGCCTGCGAGAATTCCGACGATGGCCATCGCCATGAGGAGCTCCACGAGAGAGAAGCCGGAGTGGGTAGCTGGTCGGTGCATGGGGAGTTTTTAGGAGTATAGCGTTCTTGAGGAACAAGAAAAGAGGGAGCCCCAAGGGATCCCTCTTTTAAGAACGAACCGAAGCACTCTTAGCGGGTCACCTCGAATGTATCTGCGCCACCCTCTGTGTAGCAGCCGCGAACCGTTACTCGGTTTCCGTTGTTCTTTGCAATGTAGTAGGTAAGAGCGCCTGTGCTGCTCCCCCATCGTGGATCCACAGGAATGTTCACGACGTACGTTCCAGAGAGCGAGCGGAGGTTCAGGCAGGCTACCTGTAACGCTGTGATATCCGCTGTCTCGCAATGGTTTGTAGCGCCTGATGGGGTGTAGGTGAGCGCCATATCGCAGTTTGCTGCTGCGGTACCAAGCATGCGCCAGTTTGGATCCACACACGGAGAGCCGCCGGGGCTGCAGGGCATGTTGCCGTCGTGATCGATGGCGTACTGCCAAATGGCATTGAGTAATGTATTCACATCGGAGTTACGCTGTGCGTTCCTGGCCTGCCCGAGCTGACGAGTCGGGTTGATGGCCACGATCACAATCGCAGCGAGAATCGCGATGATACCGATGACAAGCAGAAGTTCGATGAGGGTGAACCCAGCATGCGGCTTCGAGAGGTTTTTCATAAAGGAACGGTGGGAAGAAACTGGAGGAAATAAATGTCAACGCACAATGTATCAGTGGAATCGAGCTTCCGTCTACCCGTGCGCAATTCAACAGACATTGCTCTATGTCTCTATTCATTGCAGAATACATAAATTTTAGCTCTACGAGGCATTTTGGAAGGAGATTATTACTCCGTATCGCAGTTATTTGCTATTGGTTCCGAGAAATCAACGCACTCATCCCAATTTACAATGACTGCAGCTGACCCTGTCATTGGATCTAAAGTCCCCGGCCGGTAGGCCTCTACCTCCACATATTTTTTCACCGTGTTCGTGATACCGGAACCTGTTGCGCGAATGCGCCACAAGGAATTTGGGGGAGTCGGCCCCGCGATATTCTGCAGTGCACGGAGAGAGCACGTGCCCACCCCCGCTACAGCCCACGAGGTATTACAGGGCGTTCCTTCCGAAGAACAGGAATTTGCGGTAAGCCGTTGGTTCGTGATCCACTGGAGAGCAGTTTCGATACATCCATCTGCAAGAGAGCGGGCCGCGGATCCCTCAGCCACATCACTACTATTCAGGGTGGTATTGAGGCTCGTAATAAAGAGGACGATCACAGCCATGGAGGCGATGGCTCCCACAATCAGCACAGAGAGGAGGGCGATGTAACCAGCCTTCGCTCCTGGAGCTACGGCTGGCAGGCCGTCCTTTGCTCCTCTTGGAGCCATGGCCGACGGACTCAGATGGGGATTCTGCAAAGGCGCCATTCTGCCTTCCATACTACTTGGCAGATGGCGCCTTTGTCACTTTCGTATCCACACCCCTATTCTTCGTCATCTCCCATTAACTCTGGATCTTCTTCTTCACCTTCTTCACCCGTCGTGAGCGATGCAGTCGAAGCAAAACAGCTTCCCGAGGTACTGCCGGCACTGACCACAGAATTCTGGTGAATGGAACAGATGGGGGCCTCCATAAAGTAATTCCCCGTAACAGTCACCGTTGTGTAAGAGGCAACTCTCGCTTTCTTTGCGGCAGCCATGTGGAGCACTGCTGTTGTGATTGCGGAATGCGGGTTCAAACTCACCGTGCCCTTGTAACCGAAGCTTAAGAACCGTGCATTACTCGTACCGGAGATTGTGGCGCTGCTCCCGACGATCACCTTCCTCCATCCCTGGAGGATGAGATCCGTTGTGGCGCTGATCACGCCGTTCGTCTTGAGCCATACGCTCCCCTTCTCCGAGAGCATGGCGATCTTTGCGCCGTTGATGGAGGTCGAGGGTTCCGCGCGGACACCCTTGCGGCCGTCCAGACAGATCGTGTCTCCCGTCACCGAATTCGTCTTCTTCACGATGATCTTGCAGGGAGAGTGAACATCCACAAGCGGCCGGTTCACATTGTAGGCAATTTCGAGATTGCGGTACTTGCCGTTGTGGAGGCCGAAATCAAGAAGGTAGGCATCGAGCTCCGCATCGCTCTGCACAGAGACTTTTCCATGACACTTGCGCTCTGCGTACTCGGTGCGCATGCCGCATTCCGCGCCACCATCGCAGTTATTATCCACGCCGTCCCCGAAGGGATCGCTCATGCCTGGGTGAATACAGACTCCGCAGACTGCGTAGAAAGGATTCGAACACTGGATGCCTGGATTCGTGATGCTGGCGCACTGCGCATCTACCTGATTGAGCGCATAGAAGATCGTCACGTTGTCGCTGCTTGTGTTCGTCGTGGTGCAGAAGCTCCCCGTGCTTTCATCGCCCGGAAGCGCAAATTCATCATCACCCGGATCCTTGCATTTATCATTCGATGGCTTTTCGTACGGGCCGTTTGGTCCGTTCTCTACCTCATCAATCACAGCGCCATCGAGTACTACCGTTCCTTCCACGTGCTCGCGGGTAGAGCTTAGGTTTTGGCCGTACGCATTGATCCGCACGTAGGGCTTACCACTCTGAATGCCGCGTTGTACCTGGAGGCCTGGTACATCTGCAGAGGATGCAGGATCTGTGATTGGCACGCCGTTTAATGTGAGGGGGATCGTGACGGTCGTCGTTCCGTACGGGGTGCTCCCGTTCCCGAGGTAGATATCCGATGTCATATCGGCATCAGGGCCAGTACTCACAATGTTGCTTACGGTAATCGTGATGGAAGCATCCTCAACAATCGGTGCGGAATCGTTGCAATCCCCGGTGCACGTTGCGTAGCCATCACCGTCGTGATCGAACCCGTCATCCACTGTGCCGTTGCAATCATCATCCGCTCCATTGCACTGCTCAGCGGCGTTCGGATTAATGTTCACATTG
>Ga0209542_10001967_pt1 | contig 47113 bp, 37 predicted proteins | sample RifCSPhighO2_01_FD_184028 | JGI IMG/M metagenome (GOLD analysis project Ga0209542, IMG submission 184028) | Soil microbial communities from Rifle, Colorado - Rifle CSP2_plank highO2_0.1 (SPAdes) (version 2) | ecosystem: Environmental > Terrestrial > Deep subsurface > Rock core/Sediment ...
CAATCTCTGGCACCCAAAAGATGTTTCTGGCCTTGTATGCGTCTTTATCTTCCCATTCACCCTCAAATGCGTCTTTGTCATTTTTGATTGACTGGTAGGTTTCTTCAAAAGAATCGGAGATATATTTGAGGAATATCAAACCCAACGCCACATGTTTATATTCAGAAGGATCCATATGGCCACGAAGTTTATCCGCTACTGCCCACAATTTTGCTTCAAAGCCTAGATTGGCTGTCGATTGATTTGTCATAATTTTCTTTTCTTAACTCTCTTTACTTATCAGCTTAATAATATCCTCTCGGTGATAGCGTCTTTCGCCTACACCGCGTCTCGTGCCTACATTATGCATAATTGTACAGATTAAATGCTTACTTAACAATAAGTTAAAAGAAGATAAATTAGGGGTAATAATAGCCTAGCCTGTTACTTTTAATGTTTTTGAGCTTAATTCTGCCTGTAATTCATACAAAAAATCTGGTAAAATAAGCATAGCTTGATACTCGCTGGTGCACGTATTAGGCGAGGATCTAAATTCTTGAATAAATTATGGCAGCCCGCTTCGCCGAAGCTACAGTGAGGCGAGTCTGGCTAAGATCACGTCAGGAGCTCTAGTTCGACTTGCCTACCGTTCGCGTGAGACTGTCGAGATAAAATTGGCTTGACGAGATGAGGAGTTTACCATGAGCACTTCGATAAACTCAGTGTAAACTTGTCGAAGGGCTCCCTAGTAAGGCTATAGTCCTGAGCTTGTCGAAGGATACTTTCACTACAGCAAAAACTTCGTAAACCTTTTAAAAATAGAAAGAGTTTTAAAGAATACCTGAAATCAGTATTTTTTGAAGTTTTTAATACCATGTGGTCTTTGAGTGTATCGAGTTGTTAAATTAAGTTTGGAGTAGCCAAATCTCTAAGGTTCAGCAAAGGTTCCCGCTCAAGTTTAGCTGATAAGTTTGAATTATTTCCGGGAGATTGAATATGTAATTGGGTGGTAGAGGAAAATAACTGGGGAGTCTTCAAGTAAAAATCTTTGGAAATCCATATAAATTTTCTTTCTTTCCTCAAGGTCAAGTGTTTTTCTGCCGTCTTCTAGTAGCTTGTCAATTCTTTGGCTTTCTTTTGAGGTTTTATAGCGTGTTATATTTGTTGCAATTTGTGTTGAATGCCAAAAGCTGTACTGGTCTGGGTCGGGTGGAATTGATTGGATTGCAAGTAGTATTTGGAAGTCTTCAGGTGGGGACCCTGACGTCTGGATTTGTGTTTTAATACCTATATTTTCCCAATTGTTTTTGATTTTTTCAGCAGTATCCAATAGAGCAGGCGTCGTTTCTAGTTTTAAAGTCATGTCTTTTCTTTGCTCCTTAGGAAGCGTTTCATAAAGCTCTTTTGCTCGAGAAACGTTGTATGGATACTGTTTTACTTGTGGATTAAAAGCCCAGGAAAGAGGAGATATTGGGCTAATTGCTCTTTCTCCAGAGAACGAAGATTTGTTTATGGCATAGGCAAGTGCTTGTCGCAAGCTTTTATCAGACAAAATAGGGTCTTCGTTGTTTATAAAAAGCCCAACATACATATCTTCTCGGCTGTTAGCTTGAATTGATAAATTGTTCCAATCTTTAAATTCACCCGATGACATGTTCTCTAAATCATCGACTTCTCCAAGTTTTAAGGCAGTTTTTGCAACATCCTCTGTCGGGAAAAATTTATAGCTCTCAATTCTATTTGTTTTTGTGTTAATAAGTTTCAACGACTCTAAGTATCGCCCACCTGAAATTGAGTTAATCTTTACAACTTTCCAATCCCCTGCTCCAAGCAATCCTCTTTTGAATATTGGTCTTGAAACAATCGACGGAAAAGGAGAAAAAGGTTCCTTTAGCGTAAACTTGATTGTTCTGTCGTCGATAACCTCGACTGAAACGTCGCTAAATTTATAGTTAATGTCAGTTGCTTTAATTTGTAATCCATCTTGCCACTTCTTGTCAGAAAGAAAAAAAACCCATTCTTTTCCTTCATCTTTTGCTTCCCAGTTCGAAGCAAGCGCTGGATGTACATTTCCACCCTCGTCAATTGAGGTTAACCCTTGGCTGATTTTAGATTGAATTTCCAAAGGCAATTCTTCTATCGAATATCGTCCTACAATACCGATCCTGTTTCCCTCTTGGAAATTAATCAATAAAGGCTTGAAGAGTGGGAGAACTAAAAAGAACGCAATGCCCAAAAATACTCCCAAAAGTAAAAGTAATTTGAATTTTTTCCAGAAGGTTGTAAAAAACCTTATCCAAAAACGGATATTTTTCATATAACTAACGAGGCAAAGGAAACAATAATGAATGATGCAGCGATCAAAACAGTTGCTCTAAAAAGCAGCTTTTCTACTCCACGCCTCGTTCCGTACATCTCACCTTCTCCGCCCCAAGCGCTTCCTAAACCTGCCCCTCGGCTTTGAAGAAGTATAGTAACGATCAAAAGTACCGCCAAGACAGTTTGTGCAACTATGAACAGATTCATACTGTAATTGTACAGTAGATTTGAACTAATTCCAAATCAACGGATCAACCAAAAAATGAAGGAAACTATAATTGAAATAATTATGGAGATGATAATATAGGCCCCAATTACGGAAAACGACAAAGGGGGAATAATAAACATATTTGTGACAAGCCCCGGGTATTTAAATGCAACCACAGAAAATCCAGGCACTAGAAGTGTCGAGATGTATAACGTAAAAACACTAGACACCCAACGCAGAGTTCCTAAGGTTACTAAGTTAAATGGCAACAACAGGAGATTCAAGAGAGGTTTTATGAGCATGTCAACTAAGGTAAGCGCTAATCCTCCGCCCAACAATATTTTGGGGTCATTTCCAAATTGCACCCCACCCAAATATGTAGCGATCAGCCAAAGTACAAATGTATGGATTACGAAAGATTTTAAGATCCCCTTCATGCACTTTTAAGATTGCCAGTTTGCAGAGGAAATGTCAAGGAGGCTGATCTCGCGTCTACTGTCTACCGACTACGGCTTTTTGTTATAGACTATAGTTTGTAGTCGTTCTTGTCTGTAGTCGTCATCCCACCAGTGACTTAAACCTTAATTTAAAATGATATTTTCTTGCAAAACGGTGTGCTTCGTCTCTAAGCCTTTGTAAAAGATGTATGGCAGGATCGTTATTGTTAAGGTTAATTTCAAGAAATTTTTCGCCGCGCGGCACTATTATTGTTTCAAGTTTCTTAGCAAGGCCTACTAGAGGTAAATTTACGCCAATCTCGACAAACGCTTTTTTAGCGGCCGTTATTTGAGGTTTTCCTCCGTCAACAACAATTAGGTCTGGCGTGCCCCAATCTTTGAAATGCTTTATCCTTCTTTTTACAGTTTCGTACATCATATAATAATCGTCATTTGTCTTTTGGCCATAAATTTTAAATTGTCTGTAAAAATTTTTATTGGGTACTCCGCCCATAAAAGTTACCATCGATGAAGTACTCAAAGTTCCCGACAAATGCGAGACGTCAAAGCACTCAATTCTTTCAGGTAAATTTAGATTCTCGATATTATTTTTGAGTGCTTTATACAAACTATTAATTTCTCTTTCTCTTAAATCCTCAAGAAGATTGGGGTTGGCCATATACTCTGCGGGGTTTCTGAATGGTTGGGTAATGTATTCAAGCTCGGTAATTTGATTTCTAATCCGAGCAGCATCTTCGAAGTTTTGACGTTTACTAGCATCATTCATTTCATGCTCCAGTTTCCTTTTAACTGAGGTTTTTTTTCCCATCAACAGATCAATAATTTTATTAATGTTATTTTTGTATATTTTTGTTAGTCTGTATCTGTTGTCTTTATCTTTAACTTTCGTGATGTATGAGGGGCAGGGGCTACAAAGTCTCAAATGAGAATACAAACATTCGCGCCTCGATGTACTTTTTTGTGTACAATAAGGAATAACTTTTCTTATTTGTCTCAACACTTTTTTAACTGTCGAAGACGAGGGAAAAGGGCCAAAATAAAGGGAACGGGAGTCATCTCCTTTCCGAGACGTTAAAACTTTGGGAAACACGTCATTTTTTGTGATTTTAATATAAAGCGCGTGTTTATCATCTTTTGCCCTGCTATTAAATTTAGGCAAGTATTTTTTTATAAGTTCCGCCTCAAGTAATAGTGCTTCAAGTTCGGAAGCCACAGGAATTGCATCAACTTTGCAAGATGAAGAGACCATGGACTTTGATTTTTCACCTTCTGCCTTAAGATGCTGGAAAATCCTTTCTTGAACGTTTATACTTTTCCCCACGTAAAGAACACCCCCTTTTCGGTCTTTGAAAGAGTAAACCCCGGGGCCTGAGAAGAGTTTTTTGGCCTCATTTTCCAAACTATTCATTTTTTCAAAATGTGTCCAACCTTAACAAGAAGCCGTGGTGTAAAAACCAGCGCAACAAATAAAAACAAGATCGCTACAAAAACAAATGCAAATTGAATAATATAAGATTGCTTTACAGGTATATTATACTCCATCGTTGCATCTTGAGAGCTGGCCTTAATTACGCTTGGTTTGCCTCTAATGCTAAAGGGTATCTTAAAAGTTATGTCGATGGAATCCGAGCTGTACGGCGCTAAAAACTTAATGGACTTTGGCACGTCGTTTATTATCTGGGCGTTTATAGTTTCAAGAACAACCGGAATGTCATAAAGTGCGACGGGGCCACTGTTGGTAAGTTTTAAATGAAGTTGAGAAGGCTTAAAAGGAAGAATTAGAGCAGACGAGGTACTTTCAATCTTTAGTGTTGATTTACGCGTTGCGGGTAATTGCCCAAATTGGACAGAAACATCCTTTTGCGGAGAATTGGGAGACTTATATGAGCCGGCAGGTAGAGGAAAATCTGGGCTTTTGCCGTGAATTGCAAACGCCACATGTGCAAGGTCGAATTTATCGAAAAAATCTATACCTCCAGTTGTGTTTTCCCAAGTAGGATCTACAGGTTTCCAGGCTTTAAGGTCTGGATCCCAGTACTCGGGCCAAGCATGTAAAATATCGGCAACTAATGATAGTGGTTGAATTTGAGGGTTGTTGGTATATGCATATCCATTTACTTCCCTAGCAGGTATTCCGGCAGCACGAGCAAGCGCTACAAAAAGATCCGTATATTCCGTACAAATGGCCTCGTTTGGCCGAGCAAGTGCATTTTTTGCACCCAATCGCGCGACGTCATCTCTAACTCTTGAATAATCATATTTTAGGTAGTTAACTGCAAAGTTGTAAATATTTCTAGGTGTTTTTAGGCTACGGGCGAGTTCTTGAATTTCTGGATCGTTTACTTGCCAATATTTTGAATCAGATAAATAAAAGTCTTTAGTAGACGAATTCTCGTTTGGGAATAGTTGTTGAGGTTCCGAAAAAACTTGTGCCGAAAGATTTACGTTTACATCAAGAGATTGCTTAGGATCAAGTTTGTATTTTGCAATCCAGTTCCCATCTTCATCGATTCGAATAGATTCGGGCATAGGATTTATCTCCTTGTAATAAACTCGTTGAAATGCAGTATCTGGCGGAAGTGCCACTTCTGTCTCTCCGTGTTGTTGATAAGGATTTTGTAAATGATAAACAAGATTAAAGTCGTAGACCTGAAAGTCTCCAAATGCTGCAACTACACCAGCTCGCGTTAGGTCGTCTTTGGCGAATACAAAATTCTGATTATTCTCGGAAGCTGTTTTAGATTTTGGTTGTGGAGAAATGTAAGCTGGGTTTCCAAAGGCTTTTGGGACACTTACGACAAGCGCATAATTGTCCACTGTCTCCGCCGCTGCAAGTTTGGGAATTGTTAACTCCCAAACACTCCCATTTTGTGTTGCAACTTGTTTTACTTGATAGCCAATTTCAAAAGTTCTTGATTTTCCCTTCCCTACTAAGGCTTCAGAAAAGTTTAGCGTGATTTTTGTTTTAACGTCTTCTTGTTGTACGTCAATGGGGATAGTATTTCCGTTTTGGGTCGCACTTATTTGCTCTGGTTGTTTTCCTTCAAGGGTCAAAACGTAAGAATTTGCATAAATTTTGGAGAAATTATTAGTTAGTGTGATTTGTTGGGAAACTGCAGCGTTGCCATTTGCATCAATTGTGTAAGCCGTTTGATAATTTGTCCGAAACTCCCCCTCAGCATGCGCTGGCGCAGCAAATAGAAAAAAGTTAATATTTAGCAGAAAATAGAATATGGCAAAACGCGCAATTTTCACAGCTACTAATATGGTAGCGTAACTGTGAAGATTTAGAAAGTTGGAAGATTCCCTTAGATTATGTTTTTGAGGAATTGCCCGGTATACGAATCTTTAACTTTCGACATATCTTTTGGCGTTCCTTGAGCAATGATTTGACCGCCTTTCTGGCCACCTTCTGGCCCTAAATCGATAATCCAATCTGCGTTTTTAATAACGTCTAAATTATGCTCAATTACAACAACAGTATTTCCTTTTGCAACAAGTTGGCGAAAAACCCTTATCAACTTTTCCAAATCTGCAAAATGCAAACCAGTTGTGGGCTCGTCCAATAAATAAAGTGTTGAAGTACCTGCTCTTTTTGATAATTCTGAGGCAAGTTTTACGCGTTGCGCCTCTCCTCCTGATAAGGTTGGAGCTGCTTGGCCAAGTTCAATGTAATCAAGCCCAACAGATAGTAGTGTATCCAGCTTGTCTGCAATCATTGGAATATTTGCAAAAAACTCTCGCGCTTGCTCAACTGTCATTTTTAGAACATCAGCAATGTTTTTCCCATGCCATTCAACTTCTAAGGTTTCCCTGTTGTATCGTGTGCCATTACAAATCTCACAAGTTACATAAATATCAGACAAAAACTGCATTTCTATTTTGTTTACACCTTGTCCTTCGCAAGCCTCACATCGCCCGCCTTTTACATTAAATGAAAATCTTCCGGGCTTAAAACCTCTTACCTTACTTTCTCCAGTTTGGGCATACAAATCTCTTATTGGATTAAATACACAGGTGTATGTCGCTGGATTACTCCTTGGTGTTCGGCCAATTGGAGATTGGTCAATTAACAAAGCCCGAGTTATATTTTCTACTCCTTCAAGTTTTTCATAATGTAGTGGCTTTAATGTCCTGTCTTCTCTGAAACGGCGTATTTCGAGCACTTCTTTAAGAACAGGATATAAGGTGTCAACAAGTAAGGTTGATTTTCCAGATCCTGAGACTCCCGTTAAACAAACAAGATTCCCTAAAGGTATAGCCAAATCTACATTTTTCAAATTGTACAAATTCGCACCAAGTAATCTTAATGTTTTCTCTTTATCTGCTTGCCCCTCCGTAGCCCCGATTAAATCGGGACGAAGGGGGGTATCTTTACCTACAAAGAGGTTCTTTTTTCCAGACAAATATTTTCCGGTGACAGAATGCTCGTCGGCTATAATATCTTTTGTTGTCCCTTGTGAAACTATCATTCCCCCATTTTTTCCGGCACCTGGACCAAAATCAAAAATCCAATCTGAGGATTCTATCATTTCTCTGTCATGTTCAACAACAATAACTGAATTTCCCAAATCTCTTAACTTCCTTAGAGTGTTAATTAACCTTTGATTATCTCGTTGATGAAGTCCTATTGTCGGCTCGTCTAAGACATACAGAACTCCGGTTAGTCCTGATCCTATTTGGGAAGCTAACCTGATCCTTTGTGCCTCGCCGCCCGAGAGGGAGCCAGCCGATCTGTCGATCGTTAAATAGTCTAAGCCAACTGAAATCAGGAATGCTAGCCGGGCCGATATCTCTTTTAGGATTAGTTTTGCAATCTCTTTTTCTCGAGAGGAGAGGAGGTCTTGAGAGTTTGCAAGACTGTCTATAAACTCTTTTGTTGGGGTTATTTGTAATCTTGTGATGTCAATTATCGACTTGCCCGCTATTGTAATCGATAATGCTTCGGGTTTTAGTCTTGCTCCAAGACAGTCAGGACAAATTTTTTCAACCATGTACTTGCGAATTTCACTACGAACGAAATCTGAGTCGGTTTGCGAGTACCTTCTTTCCAGTTCTGAAACTATTCCTACAAACTGTTCTTCAATTTTAGTTTGACGCCCGAACCTATTTGTTCCGCGGACTTTATAAACTTTCGAGCCAGTTCCCCAAAGCAATATTTCAAGATCCTTTTGGGACAACTGTCCGAGAGGGATATCAGCGCTAAATCCATTGCTTATTGCAACTAGGGCAATGAGGCGCGAATGCCACGTATCTTTTTCAAAAGTTGAGGAATAAGGCAAAATTCCTCCTTCTGCTAAAGTTAGGCGGGGATTGATAATTTTATCAGGGTCAATTTTAAGAAGAGTCCCAATTCCGGAACACGTAGGGCAAGCGCCATGTGGAGAGTTGAAAGAAAAAGTGCGAGGTTCGATATCGGGAAAGCTAATATTGTCAACAGGGCATGAAAACTTTTCGGAAAAAAGATGATCCTCGAAAGTTTTTGGTTTTTCAGGCATTGAAAAACCTGAATCTTGGATTTCTGAAACTATGACTAATCCCTCGGATAAGGCCAAAGCTTGCTCGATTGACTGCGAAAGTCGGGATCTAAAGTTTTCTTCACTTACTTTTTCTTTTAATTGAGATTTTTCAATCGATATTCGGTCGGTTACCGCATCAATTGTGTGTTTGTTTGTCTTAATAAGATAAATTTCTTCCTCCAATCCAAAAAAATGCCCGTCAATCCTAACCCTTGTAAAACCTTTGGCCCTTAAATTTTCCAAAAGATTGTTAAACTCTCCTTTTCGGTCTTGTACTATTGGGGACATTACAATAAAACGAGCAATTTTATTTTTGGTTAACGATTCTTTGATCAAATGAAGTGTCTGATCTGTGATTTGGTCAACTGTTTGTTGAGTAATTTCCCGGCCGCAGGTTGGACAATGTGGATGGCCAATTCGGGCAAAAAGAAGTCTGAGGTAATCGTAAATTTCAGTTACTGTTCCAACTGTTGAACGGGGGTTGTGGGAAGTTGTTTTTTGCTCAATTGAAATTGCAGGAGACAAACCTTCTATTGCGTCAACATCAGGCTTGTTCATTATGCCTAAAAACTGCCTGGCGTATGTTGACAAACTTTCAACATAACGCCTTTGTCCCTCGGCGTAAATTGTGTCAAAAGCCAAAGAACTTTTTCCACTTCCGGAAAGCCCTGTAAAAACAACCAATTTGTTTTTGGGAATATCCACACTGATGTTTTTAAGATTATGTTGTCGTGCACCACGCACTTTGATGTAATTATCCATTTGGCTCACGCAAAAACGCCTGGCTGCCCAGGTTAGAATAATTATATCACATATTTTCGGGAATGTTTCGTTTAGTTAAGAGGAAGTAAATGTAGATATTTGAAGAAAAATGTCTTCGTGCTGGGCGCAATCAAAATCCCTTACGGGAAGTTGATGCGCCCAGCACTTTGCGGGATTAGTTGGCGTTCACGCCTGTCGACAAGATGATCGAGTTGAGTACCTTTATTGACGTTGAGTCATCCGGAGACATGTAGTTCCTCATGCGTTGGATTCGGCTTGCAACGTCGCTTTTCTGAACAATTCCAGATTTGTAAGCGAGTGCAATGTGATCCAACGCCGGAAATGCCGCATCCCCCAAGTTGCCCCAGTAGTACTTGAATCCCTCTCGAGCAGAAATTTGCTCGAAGGAATCCAGATGCTCATCGAAGAACTTCGAGGCAATCTTAGCCGTAAAGGCAGAGGCCTTCTTGGCTTCGGTCATAGTCCATAGGACCATCCACTCGATGTCTTCTCGATCTTCGTCAGTCGCAAGCGTTCCTGCGATGTAGGCGTAGGCCTTGTCGCGTTCACCCTCAATCCGCTTGGCATAGTTCGCTTCGGAGTTCCACGACGCCTTAAGAACCGCGTTTTGGCTCTCAAGACTCTCGCGAGCCTTCTTGAGCTCAGACTTGCCCTGTTCCAGCTGCTTACGCAGTTCAACGACTTGTCCCTCGGCGTCGGTCTTGAACCTGATATTCGCACTGAGGCTGTTCTTCAGGTTCTCGACTTCAGACCGCGACATATCCAGCTCTTTCGAAAGCTGGATATTCTGGTCTGTCAATCGCGCTAGGTCGTTTGTCGACCTGAGAGCTACCCAGCCGTTGTTCACAGCTGTAATCGCAATCACGATCGCCACCAGTGCGCCCACGAACGAGATGCAGAGTGTCTTGATTGAGTTCATTTTCTCCTTCTTTCTGGCTCTCTGGCCAAAGAAAACTCCAAGAAACATTTTGGAGGCTTCTTGGGCCAGAAAATACCAATAAGAAAATAATCCCGCTATGTAAATGTTCTTATGTTGCAAAAGTAATAATTTAGCCGCATTCGGGACTATATCTACTTTATTACAACGGTACTATTATATCATATTTTTGACCAAAAGTCAAGTATTATGGGTCGCTCACGACACATGTCGAATTGAAAATTCGTCATAGGGCACGAAGTGCCATATGCCAAATCTTTGATTTGTCATGGGTTAGCTGAAGATTTCTGGTAGAGAGCCATTATTTTAGCTTTTCCGCCAATTCATCCGGAATGTTGATAAAGTCTCTATAAAGAACAGTTCGGGTTAGCTCCTCATCTTTTTCTGAAAATGCGCACTTTTCACAAGTAGGTTCACGAAACAAATGTGCCTACGTGGGCGCAAGAAAGTCCATGTTCACTTACGCCTAGAATGTGTTCTTTTTCAATCATAATGTGTTGTCAACTTCTCGAATTCTATCTCGAAATCGTGCAGCAAGTTCGAAGTTTAAATCGCGCGCTGCTTGATTCATCGCGACTTTTAGTTTCCTCTTCATTTTATTTCTGTCTTGTGGTGTCATATCGTCAAAGTCGATATTCTCAAGGTTTGAAACAACATTCTTTTCAATCCCGTAAGCAAGCTTGTTTTTCGCACCCTCAAAATAGAATAATGGTTCCCGCGACTGGGCTTCTCTTTCTATCAACTTTGCTCTAATCGGCTTTTCGATTGATTGGGGAGTAATATTGTGTTTTTGGTTGTATTCGAACTGGATTTTTCTTCGCCGTTCGACCTCATCGATCGCCCGATTCATTGAATCAGTTTTCTTGTCCGCATACATTATTACTTTTCCTTCAATGTGCCGCGCGGCCCTACCCATTGTTTGAACTAATGACGTAGTTGATCGCAAAAAACCCTCTTTGTCTGCGTCCAAAATGGCCACCAAAGAAACTTCTGGCAGGTCTAGCCCCTCTCTTAATAAGTTAATTCCTACTAAAACATCGTAATTCCCAGCCCTCAGATCGTCTAAAATATCAATCCGGTCTAAGGTTTGAATTTCCGAATGCAGGTAGTGGACTTTTACCCCTTTTTCTTCTAAATATGTAGATAAATCCTCCGCCATTCTCTTTGTTAAAGTTGTAACCAAAGTCCTTTGTTTCTTGGCAATTCTTGCCTCGATCTCATTTATTAAGTTATCGATTTGGCCTTTTGTAGGTCTTATATCTACTTCCGGGTCGGGAATTCCTGTTGGCCTTACAAGTTGTTCCACAATTCCGTCTACAGTCTTCCGTCTTTCGTCTACTGCCCACACATTTTTCTTATATTTCCTGTCGGTGGTCCGTAGTTGGTAGTTTGTAGTCGCTTTCTGTAGTTCCCACTTTGCTGGAGTTGCAGAAGTATAAATTGCTTGGGGAACGCGAGCGATAAATTCTTCAAACCTTAGCGGTCTGTTGTCATAAGCCGAAGGGAGTCTGAAGCCAAAATCAATTAGTGTTTGTTTCCGCGCAACATCTCCGTTGTACATCCCGCCAATTTGCGGAATGGTCATGTGGGACTCGTCAATCACTACTAAGAAATTATCGCCATACGAATGTTTAAAATAATCAAGCATGGTGTAAGGTGGATCTCCAGGGTTTCGGCCGTCAAAATACCTAGAATAATTTTCAATCCCATTCACGTATCCAACCTCCGCAATCATCTCAAGATCGTACTTAACTCGCTTGTCCAAGCGGTATGCCTCAAGCTCCTTTCCTTGTCTTTTTAGCCAAGAAACTTGTTCCTCTAAATCTTTGCGGATTTTTACAAAAACTTCTTGATAGGTGCTCGGGTTTGTCATGTAGTGTTTTGCCGGATACACCAAATAATTTTCAATTCCGATTTGATCGGAATCAATTTTCAATTCCGATTTCCCTGTTAATGGGTCAATTCGGTCGATCGATTCGACCTTTTCGTTATCAAGTTCCACACGAACAGCAAAATCTTCGTACGCAGGGAAGATGTCGATTGTCTCACCGTGAACTCTAAAAGTTCCTCTGAAAAATCCAAAGTCTCCCCTTTCGTACTGAAGCTCTGTTAGTCTTTTTAAGATTAGCTCACGAGGCATGGCCTGGCCAACATTCAACTCCAAAACGAAGTTCCCAAATTCTTGCGGCGAGCCAATATTGTAAATACAAGAGACTGACGCAACAACAATGGTGTCGTTTCTTGTAAGTAAATTTGTAGTTGCTCTCAAGCGCAATTTATCAATCTCTTTATTAATTTCCGCCTCTTTTTCAATATACGTATCGGTTCTTGGAACGTATGCTTCGGGTTGATAATAATCGTAATATGAAACAAAATATGAAACTGCATTTTCAGGAAAAAATTCGCGTAATTCTTGATAAAGTTGTGCTGCCAACGTTTTATTATGTGAAACAACTAAAGTTGGTATTTGCAACTCTTGAATTACATTGGCTATCGTAAATGTTTTGCCCGATCCCGTCACACCCAACAGAACCTGGTGGTTTGCGCCTCCTTTTACCCCATCTACTAACTTTTCAATAGCCTGGGGTTGGTCACCTGTGGGTCCGTATAGAGATTGCAAATTAAACTTAGACATACTTGTAGACCAATCTAGTATTTTACTACATTTGGCCTCAAAATACGAAGAATTTACTCTGAAGACGGTGGGGTGGATATCATTTTAAACTCAGCTTGAACAGTCTCCCCTTCTTCGTCTTTGACTATTTTATCTTCAATCGAAAAGCTTCCATCTCCATTGTCTTCAAATAATGTCGCGTATGTGTTGGTGACTATTTCACTCTTAAGGTCGATCGTTTTATTTTTATATTGCCCACTTGTTAATATTTCTGATACTCCAAGAATGTTTTCTTGCGTCGGCTGCGACTCTTTTGAAATGACAATAAATCCGCTCTTCTCAAGAACTAAAAATTCCACACTAACTTGGTTTGGGGAGTTTGTGTCGGAAACTACAATAGTACTACCTCCCTCCAGCAAGTCTTCGGTGTTTATGGTAGAACCTGCTTGGACTACTGGAGAAGGTTGGACTGCCGCAATTTGAGCGGTATTTACGCCAGGGGCTTGTTTGTACCCAAATGCGCCGTAGGAAAACAGCGCAATTGCTAATATTAAAGCTGCAGAATATACAAGTTTGTTTCTCGCAAACTTGAAAAAGGCAAAATTTCTGCTCACAGAATACAGAATATTACGAAGTAAGAAAGGAGTCAATGATTAGTATGTGGCTGGTTGTGCCCCTTCCCTCCTAATCTTTGCACTCGCCTTACCTACTATTCATAGCGCGGCTCGTGCTGCGATTTATGGAGGGTGCGTCCCGAAGAAGATTCGCAAATGCGAATCTTGATTTCGGGACTTGACATACGGGTTTTGTTGGGATAATCTCAAAGAGAATTTAAAATTTTCAATTTGAAATTTATAAGATATGCCACTCGTACTTTACAGACGCCAAGCTCAAATTTTAGAATTTATCAGACAATACATTGACGCAAATGGATTTGCCCCTACTTTAAAACAAATTGCCAAGGCAATTGGAGTTTCCTCGCTCGCAACCGTTCACGAACATCTTCAAGCTTTAGAACGAAAAGGCTTGCTTAAAAAAAAGATCGGTGCAACTCGTGGACTTTTACTCACCGACCACATTCCTCACATTAGCCGAGGTTTGGAAGTACCAATATTAGGATACATTGCAGCAGGAAGTCCGATTGAACCCCACACGGATCCAAACGCGTTCATCTCGATTTCACCCTCAATGATTTCATCTAAAAAAAGAGTTTATGTATTGCAAGTCCGGGGGGATTCAATGATTGATGATGGGATATTGAATAATGATTATGTTGTGATCGAGCAACAAGAACAAGCAGATAATGGCGATATCGTTGTTGCAATGCTTGACAATGGATTGGTTACATTAAAAAGATTCTACAAAGAAGCAACGCGGGTCAGACTCGAACCCGCAAACAAATCAATGAGCCCGATATTTGCAAAAAACGTAAAAGTGCAAGGAAAAGTTGTTGGCATTATCCGCAAATACGTATCATAATCTCCCTTTTCCCGAGACAAATCCACCACACTTGACAGCTCATTTTAAATAGTGCTTAATTAAATTAGATACGACATACGACCAACAATATATAACCAAGTTAAAATCAATTTATGTCGTATTTCGAAAGGGGGTGATATATATGAAACTAACACAATTCGTCCCCATACCATTAATCGTTGCAATTTTCGCATTTGCCTGGATGGTTATCGCCGCTCAATTTAACTTGTTGGGATGGGTAGCCTTCGTTACCTGGGGAGGATATTTCCTTACGGGTGTTACCACAAAAAGTGCAGTAAGAGAGCTTATTGCCTACTCACTTGGAATTTTAGCAGGTGTGATGATAGTCATTCTTGCAATGAACGTGGGGACACCATTCGGAGGATACACACTGCCTGTGATTGTTGGAGTAGCAGCCTTCATAATTGTACTATTGGAGCTTGTGCCTTGGTTTGATATGGCACCAATGTACTTTTTAGGTGCAGCCGTATTCTTTGCAGCCGGTGCAAAACCGGATGTCCAAACAATCATGGCCACCTGGATTCCTGGAATTTTAGGTTTAGTACTAGGAATTGTAGTGGCTCGGATAAGAGGGCAGGTGTTCAAGATGGAGGGCTTAAAAGATCCACTTAGTAAGTAAAAACCGAGCTTGCAAGCATAGGTTTGGAGAAGTGGATGTCTAAGACGTGCAACTCAGGTTAGTACTTGTAGGTAGTTGGTTTTAAAAGGAGAGTTAAATGGCAGAAAGTAATGTCTCGAGTAAAGCCGAGGAAGTTGGAGTTAACGTTGGTGAAAAGAGAGATCGTTTGGTTGTTCATATAGTCAGAGTTTTAGTCAAGCTGGGAATAGTCCTGACGCTGGTCTTGTCAAATAGTCCAAACTATCTTGTTCTTTCAATATACCTTGTTGTAACGGAGGTATTAGACCAGTTCTCAATATATTTCTCAAGATTAAATCCTAAATTTAAAAGGTGGATTGGATATTTTTATGCTTTGAATTCTGTAGCTGTTATATCCGCCATAGCATATTTTGCCCAGTGGACCCTAAACGATTTTTACCTTGTATATCTTGTGCATATATCTTCTTCCACTTTAGCCTATGGATTTTCAAACGGACTATTAAGTTTTATACTATCCGTTTTTACGTACAGCAGCCTGCTCTTTGCAAATAACGCCCCGTTTTACATATATGTGCGTCTTCCTTTGATGTCTATTTTGGTGCTTAGGCTTCTTATGAACCAACAATGGTACGAAAAAATTCGCGATACTCTTGCCTACATGATGGACGTCGAGCGCTCGAAACAAGATTTTATCGGGCTTGCGTCTCACAATTTAAGAACCCCAGTCGCAGCAATTTATGGATATATTGATCTATTACTTAGAGGAGATGTCGGTCAATTAACACATGAGCAAACTTCTTTTTTGGAAAAAATAAAAGGAAACAACCAGGAACTTGAAAAAATGACTGAACAGCTTTTACAAATTTCAATTCTTGAAGTGAATCATGAGGTCAACTTGATGAAACAGCCTACTCAAATCGAAACGATTATTGAGGATGCTGTAGTGCGATATGAACCTCAAGCAAAATCAAAATCTATCACACTTACCTTTCAAAAGAGCACGATCCCTCTACCGCTAACCTATATTGATGTAGAAAAAGTAAAGTCTGTAATACTTAATTTGATCGATAATGCGATAAAATATACAGAAAAAGGTGGCGTAACTGTTAGTGCAAATCTTGTTAATGACAACATAATAGTGGGGATTAAAGATACAGGTGTCGGTATCTCTCCTGAAGACTTACCTAAAGTGTTTAATAAGTTTTTCCGCTCGGGTAGTATTTTAGTGTACAACCAAACAGGTGTAGGGCTTGGCCTTTACTTAGGAAAAAAAATAATAGAGCTTCACAAAGGAACAGTTACTGTTGAAAGTGTGTTAAATCAGGGAAGCACATTTACTATTTCTCTTCCCGTGGGCAAAGAGGATGTATTGGAATGACAACAATCACATATTTATCAACTTTTTCACTAATTTCTGTGATCGTTCTCGAGCTGATAATCTATACATGGGGTAAAAACTTAAGAAAATGTGTTACATATATTGAGCAACTAGATAGTAAACTAAATTTGCTCAACGTTCTTTCGTCCCTTCTTTTATCAAAATCCATATCACTTCAAGACATTGTTAGCAAGATTGTTTCCTCGAAATACTTCCAAATGCGCTACAGCGCCCTAACCTTGGTTAGTCTAAAAATTCCTCAGGCTTACGCACTCACTCCTCTTGACAGTTACGCAGTTCGCAAATATATTGAAAAGCAAAAAAAGTTTGCAACTCCTCAATTGTTAAAAATTGATCTTTCAAAATTGTCTGCAGAGGAAAAAATAGTGTTATCTCAAAATAATATTGGCAAATTTATTGAAGTATTGGTAATCCCTATTTTTTACCAATTAACAGTTATGGGATATTTGATTTTGAAGGGTGGGAACTACCGCGATTTGTCTAGTGAAGACCCTAATTTTCTTAATGCTGTTGGCGAATCTGTGGCCCTTATCATGAAATCCGTAGAAGTTGATGGCATACTTGACGCAAAAGAACAATTTAGGGCAATAAACGTAAAATGGTAGAATATTTTCCTTATCTTTTATTTCTCTTTATTCCAATAGTGATTTTCCAAGTTAGGAGACTACGTTCGCTTCTATTAAAAAAGAGGAAGGCTTGTATTGTCATTAATAAACGATTGTCCGAGATTAAGTACTTGGATTTGTTAACGTCTGACGCCGCAAACAAAAAAAGGCTGGCCCAAGACAGTTTTAATTTGTACTTAGATCGACTAAAGGAAATCGTAGGTTGGGACTATCACAGTATGTTTATGCTCGACGAATCAACTCAAACCCTAAAGGCACGATTTACGGGCTATCTACCCGATTGGTACATTGAACAATTTAGCAAAAAGGTTTTTGTTAAAAACGGCGACGCCTCAGTAGGGCGTGCAACAGCTACTAAACAGCCTGTAATTATCAACACAGTTGCAAATGACCCAAGATTTAAAAGCGTAAGCGCAGTATCAAAACAAATAAGTTACAAGTCTTTAACCTGTAGCCCGGTAACAGGAAGGCTAAAAACTTATGGTGGATTTGTTACATATAGCAATTTTGAAAACATTTTTAAAGTTCATGATGTTCAATTTTTGTTAATGTGTGGACAGTTTTTTGGCGCGATTATCGAAAACAAATTAATCTCTCTTTATCTTGAGCAGAAACAGACAGTTGACACAAGTCAAAAAACAAACTATCTTTAACGTAAGTATGGATGAACCTACAACTCCAACACTTACATCCAATCCAGTGTCCCAGCAACCGTCTGTAACTTCAAGTGCCGAACCCAAAGCTGCAACTGGGAAAAAAGTTTTGATTATTGAGGACGACGTTTTTATAAGAGATCTTTACGAGATGCAAGCCAAAAAAATGGGATACCAGGTAATAACCGCAGACAATGGCGAAGAAGGCATTAATAAGGCCAAGGCGAATCCACCTGATCTTTTGCTTACAGATTTGATGTTGCCAAAGCTTGATGGAATTAGTATAGTAAAAATGTTTAAATCTGACCCTACGCTTAGTAAAACTTCGTGCTTAATAATTACAAACCTAGAAGACGCAACCAAAGAAAAAGAAGCCTTGGCAGTTGGAGCATCAGCATATATACTTAAAATTAAAAACACGCCAAGTAAAGTCGTTGAAATGTTTAAAAATTATATTTGACATGGACCAACCAACCAACCAAGCTCCAACAAAAGCAAATCAGTCCACTCAAGTTGCACTCGACCAAAACCAAACGCCAGCTCCTGTAGATTTTGTATCTATGGTGGCGCACGAATTGAAGACTCCCCTTACATCGTTGCGAGGTTATTTGTCAGTTTTTATTGAAGAAAATGCAAAAAGTATGACCCCGGAACAAAACATGTTTTTATCTCGGATGGATATTGCCTCGACCCAACTTTCAACGCTTGTCGAAAATCTGCTTAACACGTCCCGAATTGAAAGGGGAGTAATAACTCTAAATCCTGAGGTTGTCGAATGGGTGCCGTTTGTAAAAACTATTTTTGTGGAGTTTGAAAACAGAGCAAAAGAAAGAAAAATTGAACTTGAATTTATTGAACCCACAACTGGTTTTACTAAACTTATGGTCGACAAGTTAAGAATAACTGAGGTTATATCAAATTTAATTACAAATGCCATTACATACAATAAAGAGGGGGGTAAAATAATATTGAGCATTGAAGTAAAAGATAATGAGGTTGTAACCCACGTTCAAGATACGGGCATCGGAATAGCAAAAGAAGCTCAGGGAAAACTATTTGAAAAATATTATAGAGTTCAAAATAGTGCTGCAGGGCGTGCAAATGGCACTGGATTGGGGCTTTACGTATCAAAGGTCTTTGTGCAAATGCACAAGGGAAAAATTTGGGTTAACTCAGAGTCTGACAAGGGCTCGACTTTTAGTTTCTCTTTGCCAGTTGCGCGTGACGTGCCATCTGTGCAAAAATAGTAAAACATGCAAGGTAAAATTCTACTCATCGAAGACGAGCAATACGCAAGAGATATCTACAAAAGGCAACTTGACCTTGCTGGATTCACGACTGATGCATTCCCTAACGGCAAAGAGGGTTTAGCTGCACTTGCGAATAAATACGACCTTGCACTTATTGATTTAATGCTTCCGGATGTAAACGGCGTAGAAATATTAAAACAAATTAAGGCTAATGAATCTTCTAAAAACACGGCAGTTGTTTTTTTAACAAATTTAGGTCAAGATTCTTTAATTAAAGAAGGCTTTAGCCTTGGAATTGTGGCGTATTTAGTTAAGAGCAACTACACACCCAACCAGCTTGTTCAAGAAGTACAGAATATAATGACAAAAGTTTCTTCTAGTGCAAGTCAAACTACCGTCCCAGTTCAAGCCCCCCAAACTCCTATTGCTAGTCCCGCCGCACCTGTAGCACCAACTCTAGCTTCGCCAACTCCCACTCCACCTCAAGGTATAAACAGCACACAATAAATTACTTCTTTTTCTTCCCAAATTTACTACGTATAGTTTCTACCAGATCACCCTTTCCTCTTTTGTAATACATGTATGCGAAAAATCCTGACATTACAGCAAGCATTAAAATCTTTAATAAAGTTTCAAGCGTGTCTATTCCTTGAAGAGTCGACGTGAACGTGTTTATTCCCACAAAGCCAAAGTATAAAAAGATTACATCTCGAACGATAGTTCCAATAAATGTTGCAGGCAGGAATACTCTCCATCTAATTTTAAGTAGGCCACAAGAAACTGAAACCAAAGAACTAGGCATAAATGGCAATGATCTAATAAATGCGAGCACAACCACATCCTTCCAAGTATTACTCAAATGTTTCCCGACAGACTCTACCTCTTTGTGCGAAACACCAATTATTCTTCCCAGTTTCCCAAGTACCAAGTCTTCTGCTTTATCAGCAAGTAAATACAAGACTGAGGCGCCGATTACTTTTCCCAGTGCACCCAAGATTGATAAAACCAGTAAAAAAGCGACAGGTTTAGACTGCAGGGCCGCAATCGATCCCACAGTTGTCATAACTAAAGGTGAAGGAATGGGTGCTATTATTTCCTCAACTAAAGAACCTGCAAAAGAAAAAAGTTCTAACGGAACTTTGGTCGCGTACTCTACAATTATTGATTCGACATTTGAAAATGCGGACATTTGTACATTAAAGTATAGCAAGTTATAATCATTGGGCAATATGGAAATGTCAGGAAAACTATGTATTGTCTCAACGCCTATTGGAAATCTTGACGATATTACACTGCGGGCGCTGCAAACGTTAAAAGACGCGGACGTTATCATCGCTGAGGATACACGTTCTGCTTCTATGCTTCTTAGGCATTTTGGGATTCCCCACAAAAAAATTATCTCTTTTTTTGAAGGCAATGAAGAAAAAAGATTGCCTGAAATTTTAAATTTACTACAAACAGATATTAAAGCAGTGTTGATATCTGAATCGGGAACACCCTTAGTCTCAGACCCCGGCTTTAAGCTTATCAGAGATGCGACAAGGGTGGGAATTCAGGTCGAAGCAATACCTGGGCCTACGGCACTGATTAATGCTCTAGTATTGTCAGGTCTTCCCACAAACGCATTTATTTTTCTTGGATTTTTACCAAAAAAAGAAATACGTGCAAAAAAATTACTTGAACGCACGAAGACGGCGCTATTTGAGTTGGACGAAGTCAAAACTGTCATAATCTATGAGAGTCCACACAGATTACTAAAGACGTTTGCATCGATACTTGATGTCTTTGGTAATATTCAAATAGCCGTTGCTCGCGAGATGACAAAGATTCACGAAGAGGTAAGGCGAGAAAAAGTATCCGAGTCAATTGCCCACTTCGCCCAAACCCCACCAAAAGGTGAGTTTACAATCGTTTTCTCAAAAGTTTAAGGCTGCATCTTAAAGGTGTAAAGCTAAACCAGTGCCCTGCCTGTCATGTCTGCGGGCTTTTGGAGGCCTAAAAGTTTTAGGACAGTTGGGGCAACATCAGCCAAAATTCCAACAGGTAAAGTTTCAAATTTGCCCAAGAAAAAGTTACCGGTTATTATTAATGGAACAGGGTTGGCTGTGTGTTCAGTTCCTGGTCGCCCATCAGAACCGATCATATGCTCAGCATTGCCGTGGTCTGCCGTAATTAAGGTTACGCCCCCCAACATGCTAACTCTTTGAACAATCTTCCCAATACATTCATCAACTACGCCGCAAGCTATTTTAGTCGCTTCAAGATTGCCAGTATGACCAACCATGTCTGTATTTGCAAAATTTATCAACACAAACGAATAGCCAGATGTGTTTCCAACGTCGACGTTTTTCAAAAAAGTTTCAGTAATTTCCCGTGCCGACATTTCAGGTTTTTGATCATATGTTGGAACCCTTGGGGACGGAACAATAATACGGTCTTCACCGCTAAAAACTATTTCTTGCTGGCCATTAAAATAGTATGTAACAAACCTTTCTTTTTCTGATTCTGCGAGCCTCAGTTGTCGCAATCCGGCGTTTGAAACGATGCTGCCCAAGGGAAGGTTGACAAGGACCGGAGGAAAGGCTTCAGATAAAAGTCCATTAAATGATTTGCTGTATTGAGTCATCGTGCAAAAGTTTAAATTTTTAATTTTTTCACCTCTTTTGAAAAACTGACTTTGGGTAACAGGCGCTTCGTGTTTTTTGTGGTATTTAACAGCATAAGGGTCAAATCCTAATTGACCTAAATTTTCAAAGTCGTCAACCACAAATGCAGCTGTTAATTGTCTTGGCCGATCAATTCTATAATTAAAGAAAATTACAGAGTCGCCTTCTTTGATAAGCGCGACAGGTTTACCATGTTCAACAATTATTATTGGGTTTACAAATTCATCTGTCGTACGATTTTCATAAGCATTTTCTATTGCATCTCGTGTAGACTCAGCATATATTGCCTCACCTAGGGTAAGTGCACGGTATGCTTTTTCTGTCCTTTCCCAACGGTTATCTCGATCCATCGCCCAGTATCTTCCCATAATGGATGCAACTTTTCCTACACCCAACTGCATTACTGTTTCGCTAACAAGAGATAAATAATATTCTGCTGCATTTGGAGGAGAGTCCCGGCCATCAGTAAATAAATGTAAAAATACCCGATCAAATTTTTGATCACTGCAAAGCCTTAAAAGTGCAAACAAATGGTTCATACTTGAATGGACTGTTCCCCCACTTAGAAGCCCCATTAAGTGTAGATTTGAATTGTTTTCTTTTGCGTGATTTATTGTCTGAAGAAGTGCAGGGTTCGTAAAAAAAGTACCGTTAGCAATAGACAAGTTAATCCTCATTAAATCCTGAAAAACTATTCTACCTGCTCCTAAATTTAAATGTCCAGTCTCCGTATTTCCAACTTCTCCCCGAGGCAAACCAACTGCTTCTTGAGAAGCAGCAAGTGTAGTATGGGGAAAACTTAGCCACAATCGTCTCATATTTGGAGTTTGAGTACGAGTTATTGCATTGCCGGAATAGTCAGGAGCAACACCCCAACCATCAAGAACGATAAGTGTAACGAGAGGAACTGACATAAATTCAATAAATTCGAAGCACGAAGCATTAAATTCGAAACAAATTCAAAATGTTTGTAATTTAGAATTTAGAAAATTAGATGTTGTTTCGGATTTCGCCGCCTTTGGCGAGCCTCGCCTTTAGCGGGAATTTCGGATTTCGAATTTTCATTATTTGTTTGCTGAAAGTTCAGTTTCAATCGAGAGCAGTCTGTTATACTTGGCCACTCTTTCGCCCCTTGCTGGTGCACCAAATTTAACAAAATCACTTTTAACTCCAACAGCAAAATCGGCAATGAAAAAGTCATTTGTCTCGCCGGACCTGTGAGAAACTATGATTTTCCATCCGAATTGCCGAGCTAATTTAATAACTTCCAAAGTCTCGCTTACCGTTCCAATTTGATTAGGTTTTATAAGAGCAGTATTGCAAGCTTTAGATTGCGCAGCCTTTTTAACTCTTTCAGGATTAGTCACTATAAGATCGTCACCAACAATCATCATGTGGTCGCCCAGCTTACTCGTTACTTCCGTCCATCCGCTCCAATCTTCTTCCTGAAGAGGGTCTTCAAGTAGTATTAAACGGTATTCTTTTGACAAGTCCTCAAAAAAAGAAGTTAAACTTCCCGAATTTAGCGAATTTGACCGGTCTTTTATCGAATAAGATCCATCTTTATAAAAATGGCTTGCTGCAACATCCAACCCAAGAAAAAAATCTTGCCCAATTTGAAAACCTGCTGAATTAATTGCTTCTACATTGATCCCCAATGCGTCGGCATTGTTAAATAAGTTTGGTGCGTATCCTCCTTCATCCCCAACTGAATGGATTGCTCCAATTTTGATCAGTGAATTTTTAAGGTGTTGGTAAACTTCAGCACCAGTTTTGAGTGCAAGACTATACGGCTTTGATGAAGCAGGAATAATTTGGAATTCTTGAAAATCCAAGTTTCCTGCGCCATGCGCACCACCATTTATCATATTATAAATTGGAGTTGGAACTCGTGTTGGAATGCCTTCTGTTGCGGCGCCCTGGGCAGTTGAAAGTTGGTAAACCCATTTGTAAACAGGTAAATTATTTGCAATGGCACCAGCTTTACAATTAGCAATTGAAACAGACAAAATTGCGTTTGCTCCAAGATTACTTTTATTGTTCGACCCATCAAGCTCAATAAGTTTTTTATCCATATCGGCTTGATTAGATGGATCGATTCCGACGATCGCAGGTCCAATTTTATTATTTACATTATCAACCGCTTTCAAGACTCCTTTGCCTAAATATCTTGCTTGATCCCCGTCTCGCAATTCCAAAGCTTCGTTTTTGCCAGTTGAGGCACCCGAGGGCACAGAAGCCACTGTTGTTACCCCATTATCCAGCTGTAATACAGTTTCAACAGTCGGCATTGCCCTGCTATCTAATATCTCTCGAGACCAAACACGTGTGATTTTTGACACAGTAATTAAATATTAATTTTCATTTTAAATTTAAAATTATTTCAGGTTCTTCCTTTCTGCTTCATATATCACTTTTTGCACTCTTCCCACAGCATCTGCGTTTACTGAAACACTAGTTATTCCGTTTTTAACTAGGAATTCCACCAATGAGTCATACGAGCTAACTGCCTGTCCGCAAATTGATGCAGTAACCCCGGCTTTTTGGCAAGCCTTGATAACTCGCTCTAAAGCCCAAGATACTGCAGGGCTAAGTTCTGTAAATGCCGAGGCCACTTCGTTGTTATCTCGGTCTGTTCCCTCAATCAACATTGTCAAATCGTTTGAACCAACAGAAATTCCGTCAATTCCCACTTTCAGAAAATCATCAATCAAGATAACGTTAATTGGCAGCTCAACCATCATCCATAAATTAAAAGTTGGAGAACGCATAAGACCCGCGGCAGCCATAATTTGTTTAACTTGTAACAACTCAAGAGGTGAGCGAACAAATGGAATCATTACGTGCAGATTTTTATAAGTTTCTCTAACTCTTTTTATTGCAGCTAGTTCAAGTTCAAAAACGTCAGGGTTGGCGATGTAGCGAAAAGCGCCACGAAATCCCAGCATTGGATTTGGTTCAATTGGTTCAAAATCTTTACCGCCTGATAAATTCCTATATTCATTCGTCTTGAAATCAGTTGCGCGGTAAACCACAGGACGGGGATAAAAGTTTTTGCAAAACTCAGTTAATCCATCTGTCAACTTTGAAACAAAAACTTCTTGTTTCCCTTGAGCTATTAAGTGGCGTGGATGAACTCCAATTTCTGCAATCATAAATTCAGCCCTTAATAGTCCTACGCCGTCAACAGGCATTATTGCGATTTCTTTTGAGCGTTCGGGTTCTGCCAAATTTACATAAATCTTTGTCGCAGTCCTAATGTCATCCCTCAATTTAACCTCAACCTTTTTTACCGTTGTTCCTTTGTCACCATCTGTCCCCTTGTTCCTACCCGTTCTTCCTCCCTTGCTCACTTCGCCCTTGACTGCATCAACCGTAACAATTTCTCCATCTTTGAGTTTCTTTGTCGCATTGCTTGTTCCAACAATACAAGGAATACCAAGCTCTCTCGAGACAATTGCTGCGTGAGATGTAACTCCTCCGCGATCTGTGACTATCGCCGCAGCTATTTTCATTGCAGGGACAAAATCCGGCGAGGTCATTGGAGCAACTAAAATGTCTCCCTTTTTAATCTTTTTTATTTGCTTTGGTGATGTAACAATCTTAACAACACCAGTAACAATTCCCGGACTTGCACCATGTCCTTGAAGTAGCACTTCTCCCACGCGCGTATTTTCTTTATCTGTATCTTTATCTGTATCTTTTAGTGTAGTGATCGGCCTCGATTGTATTATATAAAACTTCCCGCGATCTAGTGCCCACTCGATGTCTTGAGGAAAATAGTAATGAGCGTGAATTTTTTGTAATATCTTTGCAAGTTCTTTGATTCTCTCATCTGAAAGTTTTTGACGATTTTGTCTATGTCGGGGAACTGATCTTTCTTTGTTGTCGTGTCCAGCACGAACGAGTTGCTTAGTTTGCGCAACTTTCTCTATGTTTAAAATCTCCAAAGAATGTCTTTCAAGCTCGTATTTGTCGGGTGTCACGTCACCTTGCACAATCAACTCCCCCAATCCCCAAATTGCTTCAATTACCATCTTGTGCTTGTCACCTGTAGTTGGATCATTTGTAAAGGCAATTCCTGAGACTTCAGACTCAATCATCTTTTGAACAATTACACAAAGGGCAACTTTAAAATGGTCAAACCCTTTTTCTTCTCTGTAAAATATCGCCCGAGGCGTAAACAAAGAGGACCAACAAAGTCTTACTGACTCCATCAAGTTGGCGTCTCCCAGGACATTCAAAAAACTTTCCTGTTGTCCTGCAAACGACGCTCCTGGTAAATCTTCTGCTGTTGCAGAGGAACGTACAGCAACACGTGCCTCACGCAAAAAAGACCCCATTTTACTATATCTGGCCAAAGTTTCCTTTTTTATATCCAGAGGAATTGTTCCTCGTTCAATTAAATGCCTGATTTTCTTTGACGCTTCTTGCAATTCCTGTGGACGCTTAAAGTTTGCAGACTTTATCAGAGATTTTATTTGTTTTTGGAGGTCATTTTCTTCAATAAAGTGGCGATACGCATAAGCTGTAATTGCAAATCCTGGAGGTACGGGGAAACCAGCTTGGGTCATTTCACCAAGATTGGCGCCTTTCCCCCCAACCTCGGCAATATTTTCCCTATCAACTTGACTAAAATCTAATATAAATTCATTCATGGGCAAGCATGTCATTTTGACTCCGATTTGATCGGAGAAAGAATCAATTGCTCGCCTCGCTGAGCTTGGCGAAGCGGGCGGATACAAGATGCTGAAATAAATTCAGAGATCCTTCTCCCGATCAAATCGGGATCAGGATGACAAGTCGGTATTATTTTCATTGTATCCACTTTTAACGCTTATTACAAGACAGGCAAGATTATTTTTTAGGAGAAATAAGCTCTTGAATGAACTTTTGAATTTGAACAAGGATTGAATCGTCGTTTGCTTTTTTACTTATTTGTTGAGTTGAAGTGGTAAATAATGAGTCTTCTGTGCTGCCTAAAACAATATTCCTGACTGGAGAGTATGACCCTGTTGCCTTAACGCTTTTGGACCCATTATTCCCTCCTTGCACAAACAAGTCTATCTGCTTTCCTTGAGGATTAATATAGGAAAAAAGATCCTCAGTTCTTGCGTTGTTTAATGTAATTAACCAATTTCCGTTTTCCCGAATGTATGAAGAAAGAGGAGTAGAACCTTCAACGTTTAGGTAAACCAGTGCATCTGACGGAATAGTATTTCCACTTACTAATACCCTTCCAAAGGCAGACTCGGGTAGAGGGGGCGTATCGTTTGTTGTTGGAGCAGTTGTAGCTTGATAAGGAACACCGTTATTCGCATAAAGCTTTGCTCCAGACCCAATGTTAAAGAAATAAGTTTTTGCAGGATCAAGGTTCTTTATCGTTACGTGGTGAGTAAATCTCTGCCGTGCCCCTAACGTAGTCCCGACATCAGTCGTGGACGAAGTGGGGTCTCTATCGTCTCCCACCATACTCCCAAGTGACTCGTTCTCTCCATATGACACATACCCGACATCAGCCTTGTCTAAGGTTGTCCAAGAAACTGAAAATGAATTATCAGAGAGGTTGGTAATCCGAACATCTTTTGGTACTGATTCAATATCCGCCTTACTTCTTGTTTTTTGTTGATTTGAAACCAAAACGATGCCCACAACAACACCAACGACTAATATTGTCAGTGGAATTAAACTTTTAAGATTCATTTTTTTCATATTTCTTTTTCTTGCAAATTTCCTATTCTCATTCCGACTCCGATTTGATCGGAAGGGGTCAGGATGACGGCAAATTATTTCAGAACAATATCCACCCAAGGTTTATCCATACCAGGCTTTGCGACTGCCTTGGCCCTCCCCTTCCTGCCTGCATCAACCAACAATTTTTCAACTGAAATTTTCGAAAGTGGTTGAATTGATTTTAAATTTTTTGACCTAATATTTCCCAAGTCAATGCTCCATTTTCCCTCTGAGTTTGTTAGAGCTGATAATATGGATGAATCTTTTACATCGACTTTTTTAGTTATAACCTCTTTCTTAGTTTTACCATCTTTGTCCTTAATTGTCTTTTCTTCTTTGATTTCACTAGCAGGATCTGAAACAGTTAAGTAAACCAAGGCTCCAACAATTGGTTTATTATTAGAATCAACTATTTTTCCATAAACCGGGTTTGGGTTTGCAAGTGATGAAAGCGTTGGACCTGTAGAAAAGTCCTCTTGATAAACGTTCTTCCAACCCTCATAAATTCTGAATTGATACTCTTTTCCAGGAGCTAAATTTTCCACTGTAACGCGATGGGTTGTGTAAAAGCCAGTTTTTTTAATTCCTTTTTCACCGTCGTCTCGTGATAATTTTTCGCCAACAAAAATAGGTAAGATGGGAAATGAACCATTCTCGGACGCCACAACTGCACCTTTTGTTGGCTTATCTGTTGTCCAACTTATCGTTGCTTGGTGATCTGAGATATTTGAAATAAAGACGTTTTGCGGCTTCGCCGTTGGTTCTAAAACAAATTTCAAAAGGATGGTTGCTAAAATGAAAAGCAATAAAACTGCAATAGGAATAAAAAGCAACTTATTATTGAGCAACCTTACGCCACTCCCGCTTCTTGGTAAAACCCTATCCGCCTCAATTCTCTCCTCTGCAGCTTGTCCGGTTTTTTGAAATAATTTAGATAATAGATTATTAACGACTTTCATATTCTTAGACTTTTACGGAGTAAACTCTCCCCCACTTTCCATTTTAATTATGTACCCTCTGTTTGGCATTACGTCAAAGTTTTTTCCGTACTCCTGGTCTTCTTGTTTGGCAAAAACATCCCAAAGTCCTGATTCAAACCTTCCAAGTCTTTCTGTTTTTGCATCAATTTTGTTTAACTCATCGGTCAAGGTTGATGCTTTATACGCCTTCGATTGGTATGGCATTCCTACAGCGTTCCACCCTTGAGTTAAGTTTATCTTAACTGGTGCAACAAATGCTTGTCCAACGTAGGTTAATGTTGATTTTTTAAGTGACTTTACAAAATAAGCTTTACCGACCTCAATTGCAAAATCATCACCTGAGTATTGATTATCCCCTCGAACAACAAATGTTTTCCATACTCCATTGTCTAAGGTTGACAAAGTTGTTGCATATCCATCTTGAGTTGCAATCTCACCCAAGAAGGTTGATGCAGTAACAGGTTTTTCAGGAAGTGCAGTTAATGTTACTAAATTCCAACCAGAAAGAAGCTTAACTGTTTGCTGTTGGTCAATTTTCTTAAGTATCAACCCAACACCTGCCCAAGGGACTGCTTTCTCACCAGAATCCAGAATGCCATTTTTGTTGCTATCATAAAAAACAACGATGCGCAAGGTTGACGTTTTTTCAGAATTTTCGGTAACGCTTCCATTTTCACTTAAGTCTATCTTTTTTATTTGTCCTGAACCCTCATTTACTCCAATTCCTAGAATGGATGTTCCCCTTGTAGTTCTTAAGTAGGTTGGAATAGTTATATCGACATTGTTTATGGGTAGCGAATCTAGCAAGTAAACACCCTCATTAATCTCAAAATTTGCCATACCATTACTTCCAGTTGTAACAATTATTCTATTTCCATCTTTAACTCCTTGAGGTTCCAAGTTCACGTTATTTGACAATATTTCTTTTATTTCTTCACTTGTCGTTTTTTGATTTAACTCAAGTTGGTGCTTAATTTCTTTCTTAGATTTAATAAATTTAAACTCATTTTGAGTCAGTAGGCGCTTAACATCATCTGGGTTTTGGATTATTAAATTTTCCGTATCTTGAGCATAAACTTTCAGATTAAACAGCCTAGCAATATATTTTTTTACACTTGCAACAACGTTGCTTGGGCTGTCAATAATCATCGATCGCCTATTAAGAAGTTGCTGTACCTTATCACGCAAACCTCTCCCTCTTGTTATATATTCGATTGAAATCTTCCCGCTCCGAACACCTTCTATTAGTTCTTTCAATTCGCGAGGGCTGTATGTGCCACTTGATCCCTGTATTCCACCAGCATTTCTAATAGCCGCATACAGATCATCAAAACTTTGCGCGTTTTGAATCGTAACTTGTTGCGGCAGTGGCTGAACAGCCCCATCGTCAACAGATCGACTCGGAGATTGGCCGTTTAACTCGTAAACATCCTTTGTAGTAATCCTCTTTTCGTAAGTACTTTCACCAATTTTTTTATGTACAATTACTGCTCCACTGTCAGGATCAATTCTATAAATTTTCCAGTCTAATATTGTTCCATCGCTTCCCCGAACTCTAATGGAATCACCCATTTTATACCCATAGGTTATGTCATCTACAGGATTTGAAACTCCGCCTACCCATCTACCGTTATCCAATTTAGCCGGGGCGACCGAAACAGGAACGCTGGGAGCTCTTTGGGGAATTATAGCCATTGCATTTGCTCTTCTCACTTCATCGATAAAGTACTTGTTGAAATTTTCTGGCTGTAATCTCATCGCCACAAAATCAAGAATTCCGTGTTCAACTGGATTTAATCCTAACCTTTGCAACATCGCGTTTACTTGATTTGCAAATAATGTCTGGTTTACCTGTTCAAACATTCTGCTGTTGATACCATATTGATAATACTGGGAAATAAGAGAAATTGTATCTTCAGTCGCCCCTTTTGGTAAGGCTTCCCCAATTTGCTCGAGAGTTGTTCTCATTTGCTTTGAATACTGAAAGTTATATCTCGTGTCAGGATAATAGTGAACTACTATCCCTCTTGATGTCCATTGATCGGTCGGTAAAGCTGAATCACTTATTCCAGGTAATCTTGGAGATTGAAGATCAGTTTTTATTGAGTATGGATCGCTGTATTTTTGCGCAATCGGCATAACCTCATTTTTTACAATGTTTGTATGCGAACCCTCGCTAATAGCAACACCTCTTGAAAATTTCCCTCCTTCACCCTTGTAAGCTTGCAGTTTATGTAATTTTTGCAGCCACAAGAGAAAATCTTCATTAAACTCACCGCTATCAAGACCACGCAAAAAACTTTTCTGTTGATTGATTGTTGCTTCAATTAATTGTCTTTGTGTAGCGTTAGTAAGGTCAGGAACAGGTTGAGTACCATAGAAGTAGGACGTATTACTTTTATTATATTGCGACCATCTTCCGCTTGAATCTCTCACGATCGATGCCCAAAATGTCTTAACATCATCAGTAATTCTTCCGCTTCTAACATCACTTTGAACACCTTCCAATAAATTTAACACTTGTCTTGTGTCGGCCGGAGTAACTTCCACAGCTTCACCCGTTAACCCCTTAGCTTTATTCACAAGAGAACCAAAAATATTACATGGGGAATTACATGTAAGATCGACTCCATCTGCACCAGCCCAAACTGGATCTCCATCCGCCAATACCTTATCTAAAGATTTTGCAGCATCATCTCCTACTCCTCCTGCATTCGTTGGCGCCCAACTATCTTTATTGATCCACCCATCCAATCTTGATAAGTCGTCTGCGGCATATTCTGGTTTAAAGTCTGTATATGAAACAGGGTCAATAATCTTGACCTTACCTTCAGGAGTTATCATCACGTTTCTTGGACCTAAATCTCCGTGCGCAGCTCCATTTTCGTGGAAATTATCAACTGCTTCGCGAATCTGTGTTTTTATGTTGTCGGGCAGCGCTCCATTTTTTCTAACGTATGCTTCTGCATCCATTCCTGGAACTTTTTCCATCTCATACCCAATTACTTTCCCGTCTTTTTCGATAAGTGTTATTGGCTTAGCAACTTTATCCGGGTCGGCTTCATAAAGTTTCCTTAATGCATTAAACTCATCTTCGCCACCCGGATCGTAAAACTCGCCGAACCTTTCTGCAGATGTACCGCGATCTGCATATTTTGTAAACACCTCTGGCTCGTTTGCGCCAGTACCGCCATCAACAATCCTGTTAGTGTCTCCAACTGAAGCATCATTCCCTGTCGGTTCCCGAGGTTCCTCACCCGCTCGAGGTTCTGTTCCTCCTTCTGGAGCCCTGGCGCCTTCATCTGGAGCAGCCCTTCTTGCATCGTCAGCCAACTCGCTTGCACCTTGGCCTCCTTCTCTTGCTGCTCCCTCGCCAGCATCTACTCCAGCTCTGCCCACAGCTTCTTCCCCTTCTCTAGCTACAGTCCTTGCAGCCCCCTCCTCTGCGTCTTTTGCTCCTTGTTCTGCACCTTGCCCAAATAACTTGCCTAGAGTGGAATCATAAGCATCACTAATAAATCCTGTTGTTTTTTGAACAACAGAAGTTGATCCAACACTATCTAATGCTTGTCCGATTGGAATTTTATCTCCTGCCCATTTTGCTCCCGTTACAATACTTTTTCCGGCACCCTCGACAACTTTACCTCCCGCAAGTGTCATATAAAGAGTGATTAGCGCATCCCCTGTTGCTCTGTTTTCTTCATCAATATAACCCCTCATTTGTTCTTCATATGCGTTTCTTGCATCAATTTGCTCTTGGGTTAGCACGCTGTCTGGATTAAGTTTTCTGTCCTCCTCAACAACTTCAGTTAAAAAGTCTTGGGCATTAACCAAGCCTGGGGTGTCTGCGTACAAGGCCATTCTGGTTCTTGGATCATACGATATTTCAGGTTTACCAGTTAGCTGCGAAAGCCTTTCAAATATTCCAGCCTCGTCTTGTAATTGTTCAATCTCGGCTTTCTTCTCTTCAAGTGCAAAAAATGTGGGTGCAATTGACAGTATTGCTGTTGGGTCAAGAGCCTCGACCACTGCTTTGATGGCATTAAATGCAGCGTCCGGATCACCTCTTGCAGGGCTACAAGAAGTAAGTCCAAGCTCTGCAACTGTATCAGAATTAACACAACTTTGAGGAACACTTAAACTAAAGTTGTCGGACAATGGGTCTCCATCGATATTTCCACCTAAGGCGTTTATTGTGTCATTAATTTTGTCTCTAACCTCCTCAAGTGCTGCAGTTTTTGGGAGACCAAAGTATGGGGCAACTTCTGAGGCTATTAAATCAGGAGATGAACCTGCAAACGAGGTAGGGTAGCCTAATTGTTCTCCGTCTTGCGCGTTTTGTTGTTTTTTTACCTCATCGGCTTGATTTACTAAGTCTTGTGTATCTGTACTTGGCGCAAAAAGTCCTGAAAAGAAGTTTCCAACAGGAGCGGTCGCATTGTTAACAGTTTGACCTGCATCCCCCCATGCGTTCGTTGCAGTTTGTCCCGCAACGTCTGGGGCAGAGGCAATAACATATGGAACAGAAGATCCAACTGGATCCTCCTCTTCCCTTCTTTGGATATATCCATATACATCCCCTTCAATCAAGTCTGCAGAAGCTTCTTGATATGCGTCTACCGCTTGGGCTTGAGTTGCAGGATCAACAACAATTGGAGCAGGGGCACAGCTTGCATCCTCAACTTGACTTGCTGATATTGATCCGTCCTCCCCGCACCTTAGGTAAGTCCTTTGGCCGTCCAAAGTGCATGCTCCCTCCCATGTTTCCCCAACACTACGACCTCCACAGGTAACAACAGTCTCAGGAGTTGGTTCTTCTAGTGATGGCTCGGGAGACGCCGGCAAAGTTATTCCGCAAGCAGAGTCAGCTCTTCTTCCGTAACAGGATAGATTTCCACATGTATCGTAATACTCTACTCCTACGCAGACATCATAGTCGTTATTGCAAGAACATTGGGCCGGGGTTGCTGATGGCTCTGAAGTTGGTTCAGCAGATGCTTGACCTGCAGGTTCAGATTGCCAACTCGTATCTTCAATTGGTACATCTGCCGGGTCTGGCTGGCTTTCCGAATCCCAACTGTTGTATGAATCAAATGCTGGATCGTTTTCGACATTTGGAAAATCCTGTTGGTATGAATTTGCAAGGTCATTCGCCTCTGCTTCGATAATTGCAGCGTCAAACACAGGATCATATTCAACATCAGGGAACTCTACTTGAGGAGATTCAACCTCGTCAAACACAGGATCATATTCAACATCAGGGAACTCTACTTGAGGAGATTCAACCTCGTCAAACACAGGATCATATTCAACATCAGGGAACTCTACTTGAATGTTATCTACAACGTCCATAGCAGGATCGTTCTCAACAGTGGGATATTCAACAACTGGGGAAGGCTCTTGGGCAACCTGTGCAGGTTCAACCTCAGCTACTGGGGCTGAATCATAATAATCATAATAGTCATATCCTGCAGTATCTATAGCAGGTTCAGATTGCCAACTCGTATCTTCAATTGGTACATCTGCCGGGTCTGGATCCCAACTGTCGTCACTCTCACCTGATGACCACCAATCATCGGCTGGAGGTTGTTCTTCTTGGGGAGCTTCGTAACTGCCGATATCTTGTTCTTCGACTTCAGCAGCGTATGCAAACCGGGCTGAAATTGAGAGTGGATAAAGAAGAGATGGGACAAGAAGATTTAAACAAAGATATACTGAAATAAGTTTGGCAAAAAAAGACCTAACCATACCTAACCATAATATAACAATAATATTAATAGACTGTTAATTCAATAGCAATTTACCCTAAAAGTTCAAGCAAACGGTCAACAACTTCCTCTCCGCCAAGTTCTGATTTATTTTCTGTATAGTAGTGGGCTTCAACGCCTTTTGGGTCAGTTGTTATTGAGATACCTGCTTTATCTAACATTGGTTTATCGTTTATTCCATTACCAACTGCAAGTGTTTGATCAAGACTAAATCCTAAATGGTTTGCTATAAACTCAAGTCCAGTGCCTTTGTCGAATCTTTTTATAAATATATCGTGAGATTCGTTACTTACCCAAAAAGAATTAAATAAATTCTCTGTATCTGTATCTTTCACAATTCTATGTATTTCTTTATCTTCACTCTTGCAGTGTACACTTACCATAAATTGTTTTGGTTCAAACCCGTCTATGTTCTCGTTGGTTCTTGCTAATTTCTTTACCTGTATCTTTATCTCTTCCAATTTCTGTAATTCCTCGGATGTTAGTGCATCTGCCTGGATTACTTTTCCATCAATTAATGTCAAAAGCCCATTTTCTCCTTGAATACTTGATCGGTCCCACAAGATGGAAGCATACATTCTGTCCAAAAAAAGAAGGCTACGCCCTGAAGAAATATTTATGTGGAAATGTTTTTTAAGTTTATTCAACTTTTCGACTAAACTGTCTGTAATTTTCTTTGTTTTTACAGTCAGTTGCCCATCTTTTTCTATTATTTTTGTTCCCAGCTCGACTGTTACGCCGTCTGCATCAAAGCAAAGAAGTTTGATGTTTTTTAAATCATCTAGTGTTATTTCTGATAAAGGTTTCATATTGTTATGTGTCATTCCGTGCCTGTCGCTTTTGGCAAGCCTCGCCCTCAGCGGGACACGGAATCCATAAAAATTATCTATATATATTCCGGCTCCTCGGTCTGAGCTCAGCGTCGAAAACATTCGCCGGAATGACAACTACCAGCTTTCATATTAAAGAGTGGAAATCAAAACTTCAAGGTTTTCCATTAAACTCCCTATCAATTGAGATTTTTTGTTAAGTCTATCAAGTTCAAGAAGTTTTCCATGTAACTCATATAATTGTTCTGTTGAAAATTTTGCAGCCTGTTTTTCTAAGTTACCTTTTTGCCATACTGCCACCTTCATTGTTCCCGGGTCTTCTTTTACCCAAATCAAAAATCTGATGTGTCGAGACAACATGATAAGCAAGAAGTCTGCCTCTTGGTCTTCCATTTTTTCAAGATAATCTAGAGAGGTTTTCGAGTTTCGTGGGTAAATAGAATCTAAAAATTTAAAAGTTAAAACTGGAAGTTTAAACTCAAAAACTTGGAAAGTTTTACTAAGCTTTGATATGATGCTGGGAGGAATTGTTTTACCTTCCCAAAAAACGAGGCTACTTCCTCCTTTTTCAATTCCATTTACAATTTCTAAGGCCTCTTTGTTGTTGGTGAAAATATTCTCAACAACCAAAAGTTGAAGCGAAGAAAACATTCCTTGAGACTGTGCGGCTTGCAAAAGTTCAGCTTTTTTGGAGCTTTTCCACTCGATTTGAACGATTCCTGCTCCTTTTGTGCGCGCAGCGTTAATTATTTCTGAAAGATTTTTTCTTGAAGCAGGATGGTTATCTCCATGAAGCAAATAATTTTTCATTTCATTTAATGTCATTCCGTGCCTGCCGCCTTTGGCGAGCCTCGCCTTCGGTGGGACGAGGAATCTATTAATATTTTCCATATCGGTTCCGGCTCGACGGCCGGAATGACTACCTGTTATTATTAACCTTTTGATATATTTCTCTCACAACTCTATCATTAACTCCACCTTTTCTTTTGTGGGGGACTAAGGCTCCTGAAAAGTTTTTGGGGATGTGAAGAAGCTCGTGAATTAATACCATGTCTTGTTGATTTTTGGGAAGTTTATCAAATTTCTCAGAGATAATCTCAATAATATATGAAGGTTCAACGTTTAAAGTTTTTTGCCAAATTCTCCCCAAGCCCCAAATCCGAGCGTATGCCCGAGTTTTGCTACCAGTACTTCTACAACAAAAAACTCTATCTTGTTTTATATAATCAAATTCACATTTCCCAACCAATTCCTGCACCCATTCAGTCAGTGTTTCGTCATTCCCCCATTCCCAGACAGTCCTCTTGAGGCGACCGCTACCTCGCACTTTACGAGCGGAGGGGCGTTTTCTATTGATCAATCTTGTAAACTTCAGCTCCATCTTTTATCTCTTGGGTAACCTTTAAACCTATTGCTTGCCCGGCTTGAGCTTTTTCAATTTTTTCGTGTTCAATTTGCAATGACCCTACCTCTTGTTCAAAAAGATCTTCACCGCCTCGGACAAAACGAATTTTGTCGCCAGTAGATAAATCGCCAGTTAGTTCAACAACAGCAACTCCAATCTTATCGTAAAAATGAGTAACTTGACCAACTTTAGTCTCTGTCATTTTTTCACCTCCCTTGCTAATTTTGAATGACAAACTGCTATTGCTATTGCATCCGCCACATTATCAAAATGTGTTTTTTTGCCAACAGGCGCCTCAATATTGAACATATCAAAAACTACTTTTTTCATAACATTTTTATCCGCTTTTCCACTACCTCCAACATTTAATTTAACCTGCCCTGGCGTGTATTCAAAGATTTGAACACCCATTTGTTGTGCAGCCAGCCATAAAACTCCTTGTGCTTGCCCCACATTTATAACAGTTTTCGCGTTTGAAAAAAAGAATATTCTTTCAATTGCCATAACGCCGGGTTTGTGCTTCTTAACAAGTACAGTAAACTGCTCGTATATTTTTGCCAATCGTTCACCCTTTGTCCCATCCTTCTCAGTTTCAATTAATCCGTAATCTAATAACTCAAGAACTCTGTCTTTTCCTCTGTCCCCGTCTCGACTCGCCGTCTTCGGCGTGGCGGATCTTACTTTTATTAGTCCGTATCCAGTAGTAGCAGTTCCAGGGTCAATTCCCAAAATAAGCATTGTTTATTTTAGCACAGAAAAGTTCAGGGTGTCGAAAGACTTAGTGTGTCAGAGAATCAGTATATCAGTAAACCACCTATACACTAACTCTCCGGGCTATCCCGTACACTGACCTTTCCGACACCCAAAGTTACTATTTGATATCTAGTTTTTTCCCTTGCAAAATCGTTGAATAAACATAATATGTTTGGTCTGATGGCGAAAGATTGTAGGCATTTTTTGCAGCAATCAGTGCAGCTTCTTTATTCCCAAGATCATACTCTGAAAGAGCCAACAGTAGCCAAAGACGTGGATTGTATGGCAATTTCAAAACAGCGTTTGACACAAATTCTTGGGACTCATAAGACCCCTTTTTGAGAAATAGCAAATTAGCTAAATTTTCAAATGCCAACGAATCAACGCCATTATCAACTGCTTTTTTATAAGATTCAATTGCTCTATCAAATTCACTTTGTCTTTCATATATCGCGCCAAGTCCATTCCAGTTGCTCCACCAATATGGCGCAAGAACCGTCGATTTTCTAAAATGTTCCTCTGCTTCCTCATACCGCCCCACACGAAACAGCTCAACCCCCAGATTGTTTTCCAAGTCAAAAGCATTTTTTGAAATCTTAATATCATTGCTAAACAAAGTTAAACCGTCTTTCCATTGAAAGTTCCTTGCGACACTTCTTGCCGACAAAGCGGTAATTAAAAACGCCACTAATATCACCAACACAACATTCCACCTGGGAAGTGGTTTAGGTAGGGAACCTAGGGATATTCCAATAAATTTGGGTACACAAGAAATTAGTACGCCCACCATACCCAACACACCAATCATTGGCAAATAAAACCAGCGGTCTGCAACTGTCATATCTAACGGGAAAATCTGTAAATGTGCTCCAAGTCCAAATATTAAAATTGAAAGAAAAAACAAATACACTTTAACGCCGACTTTATCATTCACTTTAATCAAATGAAGTAAGAATCCAAAAGTTAAAATGCCAAAAACTAACATTACAGCAAGCGGGATATAGAACTCGCCGAGCGAAATCTTATCTACTATCCATTGTTGGTCAATCGCTAAGTCATATGGAAAAACAAAATTTGAAACATAAAAGTAAACTATTTTAGGCAAAGTCATCAAACGAGTAAGAAGGTCAACTCTGGTAATTGGAGATAGGTGCTGCGTAGTAAATGGAACATTTGCAACACCAAGCCTTAGCAATAAATATATTGACATGACCGATGTTGCCGCCAGCAAGCTCTTGATAAACTGAGATCTCTTATATATAAAGGAAAAGAACAGAGAAGAAAATAAAAATACTACCCCTGTCTCTTTCGATAGCATTGAAAAAAGAAGTAGCCCAAATACTAAAATATACTCTTTTAATAATTTAATTCCTTTTAGCAAAAAGTAGAAAGATAAAAGACCAAAAAATGTAAACAGTACGTCTTGCATGGCAGAAACATAGACTACAGATTCAGTGTTAAAGGGATGCACTAAAAAAATTACTGACAGAAAAAGTGATATCTCGCGGCGTAATAATTTGTTAAATAGTAAAAATACGAGATATGCATTTGCAATGTGTAGTCCAAGTTGTACAAGGTGAAAAAAGAAAGCTTGCTGGCCGAAAATTGAATATATGAGAGAAAAAGTGGTACTCATGAGGGGCTTGTAATATATGCCACCTAGTCCCCCAGCACCTCCAGTCCCAAAAGTACTCCCAGCAAAAAAGGTTGGAAGGTTTGCGATTGAATGCACAAGCCCATTATTTAAAATCTGTGTCTCATCATCCCAAACAAATCCATTAAATAGACTGTTGGAGTAAACAAGAATGCCCAATAATATAATAATTGTTCTCGACTTCTTACCAAACCACTGCATGTCTTATTATTACATGATCGGACACAATTTGGCACATATTATACAATAAGTGACCAACTTTTATGCACGTGCACAAAAGTTGGTCAGAAGTACTAGCACTAGTTATCAACCTGTAACATTCCTTATCAATCGAGTAGCCACGACTCTGTCGCCTTCTACCTCGATTGCCACAACATCAATTCTTAGCAAATCGGGTGTTTTGGGGTGAGTCAGTTTATAAAACTGTGCAGCTTGAGCCACCAGCCGTAGTTTCCTTGGAGTAACAGCTTCCTCTGGATAACCATAATCAAGATTCCACCTTGTTTTTACTTCAACAAAAACCAGGGTTTCTAATTTGTTTGAAAAATCTAAAGCGATGATATCAATCTCTCCATATCGAGTACGGAAGTTTCTATCGATAATTTTGTAACCTTGTTTTTGAAGAAGTTCACAAGCTGCTTTTTCACCCAACGCACCGGCAGTAATTGTTGAGATGGACATTCGTCAAGAATTTAAAATTGAAAATTAAACCTTAGTTATTTCTTCTTAGGACGTGTGGCTTTTTTAGCAGGCTTCGAAATCGACTTCTGCGTTGTCTTTCGCCTTGTGATTTCAGCAAGTTCCCTTTGAGTTTTGTTCCTTAAGTAATAAAGCTTGCTTCGCCTTACATGTCCTTGCGCTTTTACCTCAATCTTTTCAACGGAGGGAGAATCCATTGGAAAAATTCTTTCAATCGCAACACTGCCTGCTCCAATTCTTCGAACCGTATACATTTTTCCGGATTCTTTCCCACGAATCGCTAAAACTGTTCCTTCAAAAACTTGTATCCTAGTTTTATTATCTTCCTGAATTCTTTGGTGCACGCGAACAGTATCGCCTACGTGGAATTCTTGACCGTTTAATATTGCTGATAATGCCATATGCTGTATTGTATCAAATATAAGGCTATTTGTGAAGCTGGGAGCTTAGGCTGTATCCAAAAGTCCCTTAATTGAAGTTTCCAAATTTCTGTTCCAAGCCACGCCATATGGCAAATTTATTTTTTTATCTCCAAACCCGTTCTCAACTATTATAACCATCTTTTGGTCCCCTTTATTAGCTTGAAGAAGACTGTTTATCTCAACCAAGGCTTTTGAACTTGTACCTTTTGGAATCCTTAAAATTATTTCGTCAGAGTCGCTCGTTTTATAAATAGGACTTGGTTTGGCACTAGGCACATCCATAAAATCAGGGCTGTCAGGATCTCCTGCTTTTTCAACAATAATGGAAATTGCCTCATCTCGCAAATCTGCTTTACCTTCGACCAATATAGGTAATTTACCCAACCACAAGTCTTTTGTTTTTGAGAAAATTGACGGAAAAACTACCAACTCAGCAGTTGATGTGTCGTCTTCCAAGGTGACAAACGCCATCTCTTCCCCACTCTTTTTTGTTTTTACAATCCTGTAACTTGAGACTATCCCCCCAATTTTTACCTTTTTACCAATACTCTCCTCGGGATTTATTTCTGATAGTTTGTGAGTAATTTTTTCTGCAATCAAAGAAAGCGAGTTAGACAAGGGGTGGTCAGTAATGTAAAGGCCCAATAGTTGCTTTTCGAGCGCCAGCTTTTCGTCAAGCGAGAAGTCTTCAATTTCTGGCAATTTATCGACAATTGTCATAACCTGGACTCCTTCCTCGTCATCAAACAACCCTCCTTGTCCGCTGGCATTCATTTTTGACTTTGAGGAAATCCGCTCTCTTATCTCATCTAAGCCAGCAAGAAGCGCTGCCCGCTTGCCAAATTCATCCATACTACCCGCTTTTATTAAACTTTCCAAAACTCTTTTATTTACTTTTTGACTGTCCACTTTTTGACAAAAATCTGAAAGTGACCCAAACTTCTTGTATTCATCGCGAGCTTTCAAGATACTATCAATTGCAGCCTGTCCAACATTTTTGATTGCAGAAAATCCAAATCGAATCGCCAATCCTTCCAGCGACTCTTTTTCTGGAACAATTGTAAATCCAACTTCGCTTTCATTGATGTCAGGAGGTAAAACTTTAATTCCCATGCGCCTGCTCTCGGCAATCCCAGCTGAAATTTTTTCTGTATCTCTAGATTCTGCAGTCAAAAGAGCGCACATGTACTCAACCGGATAGTTTGCTTTCATGTAGGCTGTTTGATAAGCAACCATCCCGTAGGAGGCAGCATGGGCCTTGTTAAATCCGTACGACTGAAATGGCTCAAACAATTTCCATAGAGTCTCTGCAAATTCTTGAGTTTGGCCATTTGTTACAATTCCGGTTGTAAGCTTTTCCTTTTGCGCAGCCATCTCAGCAGGTATTTTTTTACCGACAGCTTTTCTAAATTTATCTGCTTCTTCCCATGTGTATCCGGCCATTTCTAAAGCACAAAACAAAAGATCATCTTGATAAACGATCAATCCATATGACATATCTAAGAACTTTTCCATTCGAGGATCAAGATATTTAATAAGTTTTGGATTATGTTTTCTTGCAATGAACTCAGGAATAACACTCATCGGCCCAGGGCGAAAAAGCGCAACCATTGCCATTAAATCTTCTACTCGAGACGGCTTAAGTTCCTTTAAGTACCTAGTCATACCACTTCCACCAAGTTGAAAAACTCCCATCGTTTCTCCGCGACCCAACATCTCAAAAGTTTTTTTGTCATCCAAGGGAAGATTGCGCAAATTTATTTTTGCTCCTCTTCTTTCTTTAACTATATGAACCGCAGCTCCAAGAATTGAAAGGTTTCGAATTCCCAAAACGTCGAATTTAATAAGCCCAACATCCTCACATGTATGAAATTCATACTGAGTAATTACCTTATCTCCAGAAGGCTCAAGCTGCAAGGGGGAGAAATCTGTCATGTCAGTTGCAGAAACTACAACTCCTGCTGCATGTACTGAAATATGCCTTGCACTTCCCTCCACTTGATGAGCCAAATCCATTACTTTTTTTGTGTCCGGATCTGTGTCATACATATGTTTTAACTCTGGAGACTCAGCTAGTGCTTTGGGGATATCGATAGGAAAGCCTTGTTTGGGAGGTGGAATAAGTTTTGAGATACGGTCTCCTGTTGCGTAGGGGTATCCCAAGACCCTTGCAACGTCCCGAACTGCGGCTCGGGCCAACATTCTTCCAAATGTACAAATTTGTGCAACTTTGTCACGGCCGTATTTTTCAACAATATAACCAATGATGTCCTCCCTCCGATCGTCTGCAACGTCAAAGTCGATATCAGGAGGAGATGGGCGATATGGGTTTAAGAAACGTTCAAATGGAAGATTGTAAGTCAGCGGGTTTACTGTCGTTATCCCTAAAACATATGATGCCAAAGATCCTGCCGCAGACCCTCTAGTGTTTGTAATAATTCCCTCTTCTTGTGCCCAATTAACAAAATCCATTGTAATCAAAAAGTATGGCGCATAACCTTTTTGGATAATAATTCCAAGCTCGTAGTCCAGTCGTTCTGCTACTTTATCTGTTACTTCCGAAATCCTTTCAGGTAAATTTTCATAAGCCAACTCTCGAAGATACTCTCCGGCATCTTTTCCTCCTGGAACAGAGAACTGAGGGAAAAACCATTTACCTAAAGTTGAAATTGTTAAATCACATTTTTGAGCTATTTTTTCTGTGTTCGAAAGTGCATCCTGAAGGTCAGGAAACAATTCCTGCATTTCCTCTTCAGACTTAATAAAAAACGTTGGCGTATCAACAAATCGTATTCTTTTTGTGTCTGAAACATTTTTTCCGGTTGCCACACAAACTAAAACATCTTGCGCAACAGCATCTTTTGCGTCAATGTAATGAGCATCGTTTGTGGCAACGATTGGAATTCCCAACTCTCGGGATAACTTAACAACCCCTTCATTAACTAACACCTCAGATTTTGCCATCTCCTCAAGGTCTTGTTTTAGATCGGGGCTGGGTGCAAGGGGTGCATATTTTGTAAACTCATGTCTTTGGACCTCCAAATAATAATCATCACCAAAAACTTGTTGATACCAAAGTGCGACTTTTTTTGCCTGATCGTAGTTTCCTCCAATCAAGTTTTGAGCTACTTCACCCAAAATACATGAAGATGTGCAGATTAAACCCTTTGAATACTTTTCTAAAGTTTCTTTATCAAATCTCGGGCGGTAGTAATAACCCTCAAGATGTGCAATTGAGGTTAATTTCATCAAATTTTTATAACCTTGCTCGTCTTTTGCCAACAGTAAAATATGATTTGCATCAGCTCTTTTCCCTTCTTCTTTTTTAATTTTATGACTTTTGTTCGTTGTGTAGGCTTCAAGCCCTATAATTGGTTTTATTCCTTCTTTTTGGCAGTTTTTATAAAACTCAACAGCGCCGTACATTGCTCCGTGATCTGTAATTGCAATAGAGTCCATCCCTAGCGCTTTTACTCTTTTTATAAGTTTCGAAGTTTTTGAAAGTCCGTCAAGAAGAGAATATTCTGTATGAACATGAAGATGAGTGAATTTGGACATACTTTATTTTATCATGAAAAGGCACAAAATAATGAGATAAAAGTAAAATTTACGATAGGAGCTTTTTTAGTAATTCTGCTGTTTTAGTTGGATCCGCACGACCCTTTGTTTTCCTCATTACTTGACCTACCAAAAACTGCAAAACTGATTCTTTACCGTTTTTGTACGACTCCACAACATCAGAGTTTTCTTCAATTGATTGAAGTGACACTTTTTCCAACTCTTCATCTGAAATCTGCCCTTTTTCTTCAGCATTTTTGATAAGTTTAATCAACTCTGCAGGTAACATTTTTGAGATGTTAGGCTTTTTGTTAACTAACGTGTTTGCTAACTTCGCAGGTGAAATCCCGTGAACGCTGCCCACTTTGATTGCCTCCTCAAAAAAATCAGCGAGTTCGCGAGTCTCTGTTAAAATCTTGGAATAGCTCGGTGATATTTTGTACTCTGTCTCAAACCTCTTTCTCTTGCTTTCGGGAAGTTCTGGTAATTTACTTTTTATTTCTTTTAGTATTTCATCTGAAAATTCAAAACTTGGGATATCGGGCTCCGGGAAATATCTATAGTCATGCGCCTCTTCTTTTTGACGTTGAGAAAAAGTAATACCCTTTACTTCGTTATATCCTCTCGTTTCCTGAACAAGTTTTTCTCCACGCTCCAAAGCTTCCGACTGCCTTTCAATTTCATAGTTTATAGCTGACTCCAAAAACCTAAATGAATTAATGTTCTTCACTTCAACTCTGTAATCTGGCAATTTTTGTCGTATGTCGTTTGTCGTTTGTCCTACCCGCACGGATATGTTTGCTTCAAGTCTCATGCTGCCCTTTTCCATATCAGCATCAGAAATTTCTAAGTATCTGACTATTTGCTGCAATGCTTGAACAAATTCTTTTGCCTCGGCACTTGACGAAAAGTCAGGTTCTGTTACAAGCTCGGCTAACGGCACACCTGATCTATTAAAATCCACTAAAGTTACTCGTTCGCCATTTATTGTTGTGTGCGAAAGTTTTCCCGTATCTTCCTCCAGATGAATTCTCCTTATACCTATTTTTTTACCTTCGCCATTTGTCCACGATCCGTAAGTCGCAAGAGGATACTCGTACTGGCTAATTTGATAACCTTTGGGCAAATCAGGATAAAAATAGTTTTTACGGTCAAATCGGGAAAATTTGGCCAAAGTACACCCAAAAGCAGTACCTAAAAATTGAGTCCACTCAACAGCTTGTGCATTTGGAACAGGAAGCGCACCAGGTAACCCCAAACAAACAGGGCATGTTTGAGTATTGGGCTTCGTGCCGAAATGAAACCCAGGACAGGCGCAAAACATCTTCGTTTTTGTCCGAAGTTCAATGTGGACTTCCATTCCAATTATTGGTTGATATTTCATAGTTGCGGTTTCCTTTTGTGCCAATCTGTCAACTGTTGGTATTCGTATCCTGCACGAAACAGCTTTAGTTCTGAAAACTTTGGTCCGATAAGTTGCAAACCTATTGGTAATTCGTCTTGTGTGAATCCGCAAGGCAACGATAAAGCAGGAACACCTGCTAAGTTCACACTTACTGTTAGAATATCTGACAAATACATCTGCAGTGGATCTTCTGTTTTTTCTCGCAATTTAAATGGAGGCGTTGGGGAAACTGGAGCTATTAACATATCTACTTTTTCAAAGGCGTCAGTAAAATCTTTTGTAATCAAACGTCTAACCTCCTGGGCCTTGTTGTAGTATTCGTCTTTGTATCCGGAGGACAGAGAAAAAGTTCCAAGCATTATTCTTCTTTTTGTCTCTTCCCCAAAAGCATCCCGTCCGTTTCCAAATCTTATACCGTCGTAGCGGGCTAGGTTTGAAGACACTTCTGAGGCCATTATAATGTAATAAGCCGGAATCGCGTATTCAGAATGTGGCAGGCTGACCTCTTGAATTTGCGCTCCTTGTTCTTCAAATTTTTTAATAGCATCATCAACCTTTTCTTTAACGACACCGGACAATCCTTTACCAAAATACTCTGCTGGTATTCCAATTCTTAATTCCTTAACTTGCTCATTCAGTTCTTTCGAATAACTAGCAACTTCAATATCCCAGCTAGTTGCATCTTTAAAATCCTTACCCGCCGTTATTTCAAGAATTCGGGCTAAATCTTCGACCGAGGACGCAATTAATCCCATTGAATCCAAAGACGAAGCCATTGCCACAACACCATATCGAGAAACTCGACCATACGTCGGCTTTATTCCAGAAACACCGCAAAACGAGGAAGGAAGTCTTATTGATCCGCCAGTGTCTGAGGCCGTTGCTGCAATAATAAATTCAGATGCAACAGCAGCCGCTGAACCGCTTGAAGACCCGCCTGGTACATACTCTAAGTTCCAAGGATTTTTTGTTGGACCGAAGTCTGAGTTTTCTCCAGAAGATCCGTGAGCCCAAGCATCACAGTTTAATTTTCCCAAAGAAATTGCTTCCGCGTCTTCAAGCCGCGAAACAACCGTTGAAGAAAAACTCGGAACATAATTCTCCAAAACACGAGCGCTAGCCGTAGTTTTAACCCCCTTTGTCGAATAAATATCCTTGTAAGCAAGGGGGATACCAAGCAAAGGATTTCCAGCAATGATATCTGGTCCGTCTTTTGCAATCTTCTCGTCGGCCATGTTCGCCAATTTTCGCGCTTGGTCAAAAGTAGTAGTAGTAAAAGAATTAATTTTATTATCATGTTTTTCTATCCTTTCAATAAAAAAATCTACAACCTCCCTAACTGAAAAGTCTTTGTTTTTGTAGCCTTCTTGTAATTTTGCGATACTTAAATTTTGAAGAACAGTCATTATACTACACCTCCTCAAGTACAGCAGGCACGACGAACAAGTCATTCTCAACTCTCTTTCCGTTTTTAACTGCTTCATCGACGCTTAAAATGGTTCCTGAGTTTGGTTCATCTTTTCGTAACACTTCGTCTGCATTTGTTCCTTTTTCTTCAGTAGCACTACCACTTGCCTCGTCTACCTTTTTAACAAGATTAATAATTCCGGATAGTTGCTCTTGATATTTGGGCACCTCCGGAATTGTTAAAGGTAAATTTGCAAGACGCGCAACGTGCGCAATGGACTGTTCAGATAGTGTGTCTTTTACTGCCATTTAGGTAAAACTATATCATAGATTGAGGCTGCAAATCACGAGCACTTTAAAAATCTGCTAAAATTAGGTAATGAGAAAATACGTCGTTGCTTTACTGGTTGGAATGATTTTGGTTTTAGATTGGGCAGCGCTGGATGATATTACAACAGGAAACGAACCAAACCACGCAGGCGAATATGCTGTTCTTGCCTTAAGCGCACTTATATTTATTTTCTTGGGAATCAGATTTTTCCAAAGAATAAGGGGGAAATAAACCATATGCAACAATGGTAATAAAAGAAGCTGCAAGAATATTATTTGTAGACCTAAAAGCAGAATATGAATCTCTAAGAACTGAAGTAAATCAAGCAATTCAAAGAGTCTTAGAAAGTGGAAATTTCATTTTAGGGCAAGAAGTAGCAAGTTTTGAAAAAGAATTTTCAAGCTACTTGGGAACAGAATATGCAGTTGGAGTAGCTTCGGGAACTGATGCGTTAACCCTTTCGCTAAAAGCTTTGGACATAAAGGAGACCGAGGGCGTTATCATTCCGGCAAATGTTTATCCGACAGCTTTTGGTGTAAGCTTGTCGGGAGTACAACTGCAACTTGCTGATGTTAACCCTTCAAATTTAAATCTCTCCATTGATTCTATAAAAAACGCAATTCGCCCCAATACTCGAGCTATTGTTGTTGTTCATCTTT
>Ga0209542_10001968_pt1 | contig 47111 bp, 47 predicted proteins | sample RifCSPhighO2_01_FD_184028 | JGI IMG/M metagenome (GOLD analysis project Ga0209542, IMG submission 184028) | Soil microbial communities from Rifle, Colorado - Rifle CSP2_plank highO2_0.1 (SPAdes) (version 2) | ecosystem: Environmental > Terrestrial > Deep subsurface > Rock core/Sediment ...
ATTGCAGGGATTAGTGTCTGTTCCCGCAGAAAAACCGCCTGCAAGCATTGAACCCATCAGTGCGCCCATTCCAGCATTCATTACAAAGTTTGTAAGCGCCTTGTTTGTTGCGGGATCCCCAAGCGCTTTTTTTGCAGAATCCTGCAACGGCTGCTGGGCATTGGCTAATTCCAATTTGTTCTTGCTCGCATTCAGCATATCAGTGCGCGCAGTTGCCAAATCGTTTAAAGCGCCAGAGCCGCCGCTTCCTGAAGAGCCGATTTTTTCAAGAGCCGGATTTACGTTGCTAGTAATAACATCGTTAACTGTTTTTGTCAAATTTTTTAAATCGTCTCCTTCCAAAAAGTCTTTTGATTTTGTTGAAATTGCACTAAAGCGGTTTTTCAAATCTAAGAGCGGTGTGCTGTTTCCAGTGCAACTGCTTGTCATTGTGCTCCAGTTGCTGCTTATGTCCTGTGTCAGTGTTTTAATGGGCTCAACCTGTTTTTTTACGTCGTCAATGCACGTTCCAAAGTCCTGAAGATTTTTCTTCAGGCCGTCATCGCCCAGCTGGGTTTTTGCCTTGTTCAGGTTGTCTGTAACTGCATCAATCTGCGGTGCTATTTTTTGTTCCAACTGCCCGCCCAAAGCCGCAGCAGTTGCAATTCCCTGCGCTCCGCTTTTTGGCTTTTCGCTTTCAATTGCTTTGTTTGTCTGATTAAGCGCATCGGTAATTCCGCTTGTCTGGCTGCCAAGCGCCTTGCTGCCGTAATCAAAAGCGCTTTTTGCATTTTCAAGCGCCTTGCTAAAGCTTGAATCTTCGCCCGCGCATTTGTCCATTTGTTCTTTTGCTTTTGTTGCATTGCTTTCCAAAATAGTGATTTTTTGTTTTATTACTGCCAATTGTGCATCGCATTCTGAGCTGGAACCGCTTGCAGCACTTGCCATGCTTGACAAGCCAAGCGTGCTGCCGCCTCCCTTGATTTGCTTTACTATATCGTCAAGGTTTTTTTGTGATTTTTCAACAAGCCCGACTTTTGAGCTTGTGCTGCCGAGCGTATTCAAAACTTTGTCCTGAGTATTTCCAATGCCGCTGTAAACAGCGTCCTGAACGCTGTCTTTTGCCTTGTTTACAGAGTTAAGTGAAATTGTTGCTGTGGGTGTTTCTTTTGCCTGTGTAATTCCCTGCGAAGCGTTGCTCATTGCGTCAACCAGCGGGGGCATGCTCTGCATCATGAAGGGCATCATTCCAATCATCAATGGAAGCATTGAATTGTTCCTGTTTTCACTTGCTTTCTGCTGTCCAGATGCCCAGTCGCATGCGCTTGCATCTATTGTAACGTCCTCTGTAACATTTTTGCTTGTTGCAGTTGTTGAATCCTTTGTCCCTATGCCTTTTATTGCAAAGGAATATCTTTCAAGGGAAATAATTGCGTCTGCATCGGGATATACAAGCAAATCAATTGTCCTTACTTTCTGCCAGCCTTTTCCGGGAACCTTTGCCTCTACAACAAGCCCGTACATGCCTGCAATTTCCTGCCTGAAAACAGTTATTTCCTGCAAAGCCTTTTCAGGAGTGAGAGTAAAACCTGTTTTGCTTAACTGCACTGCGCCTTCCGCTCCGCCTGAACATTTTCCCGAATCCGATTTGCACAAGGCTATTTCAACATCAGTTGCCCCGCAGCTGCTTGAATCAATTGAAAACTTTGCGTCAGTTGCGCCCGCCGCGATTGTAATCAGGTCCTCTGCATCCTTGTACTGCAGGCATTGCTCGAGATTGATTATTTTTATTGTTGCATTGATTGCTTCAGGGAGAGAGCCCACAAACTTTAATCCCGAAGAAGTGAGCATTTCGCTGTTTATTTCAACTGAAAAAACAGCGTCTTTTCCAAGCGCTCCCTGCTTGGGAGTGAAAGTCAAAAATCCGGAATAGGATGCGTTTGCCCTTACTTTTCCGAACAGCCGTGTCCAGCTTCCCGCTTCCAAAGTTTCAGTGTTTGTTTCCCCTGTCTGCGAATCTGTTAAAGAAAGCTCTATTGTCCCGAACTTGTTCGAGCTCCAGTTTACCTTTGCCATCAAATCCTCAAGCGCGAGCGCCTGCGAATCCGCAGTGCAGTTGTTGTTTACTTCAATCTCCAAAGTTGCACTGTTTCCCTGCGTTGAGGCAAGCCATTCAGACTGCGAAATTTCAATGCAGGGCTCTAAAGGAAGGTCTGCGATTGTTATTCCTGCGTGCAATGGAACTGCAAAATCAAACTTGCTCTTTGTGTTTTCCTCTATTACAGTTACAATGAAGTTTCCGTCCAATGAAGTGTTCTGCTGGAGTTCCCTTGCGGCTTCAGCGCGGAGTTTTACGAAAAAAAGCCTTTCAAATTCAGTTGTATCAGATGCAAGTATTTTTTTGCCCCTGAAATTGCTGGAATAATTAACCATTGTCTGCGTGTCAAGCGCCCTTGCAATTTTTCCCCTTGCAAAAATAGAGTCTATTGAAAGGCTGAGCCCAGTGCTGTTTGTTATTTTTGAGTCAAAATACTGTTCAGTTATATTTCTCGTATCAAGCTCTGCATTAATGCTTGCAGGCTCGAATGAAAGAATGTCCGCAGAAATTTCCTTTTCAATTGGCTCTGCGAAAAAACCCGGCTTTTCGGCTTCGAACAAAAGCATTGTTTTTGGGGAGGAAGCCGGCAGTATTATTTGCGCGATTCCAAGTGCGTTTGTTGTTGCAGTGAAAATGTTTTTTGTTTTATCAGGATTTGTTTTTGTAAGCGTTACTCTCGCGCCCTCAACTTCAAGGTTTCCGGTTTCCTTTTCCTGTTCCACTTTTATCTGCAGCCTGTTTTCAACAAAAGCGGGAATCGGATCGGGCTGGACTGAAATAAGCATTTTTTTGTCTGAATTTATTTTCAGATTGATTGTTTTTTCGAAAACCTTTCTCCCGTCCGCAATTATGTACAGGTAAATTATTGCGGGCGCGATTTTTTTCGTAGTGAAAAGCAAATTTCCGGAAACGCTTGTTCCGCGCAAAAAGCTTCCAAGCGAAATGTTTTCTATTTTATCGGCGCTTATGCTGAAAGCGCTTGTCTTTTTTCCTGAGGCATCTTCAATTGTGTATGCCTTGAACTTGTATTCTTCCTTGCTCTCGTCATTTGTATAGCTTTTCACGAACAATGCCGAGTTTTCAAACGCCCTTTCCGAATTGTTTGCAATGTTGAAATGGAAATTGTAATCCGAATCCACAGTCACTTCGTAGGGCGCGTTCAGGTACAATCCTTCCGCGTTGTCATAGAGCCATTCCCCAGAATAGCAGAATTCCTCCTCGCAGACAGGCTCTTCGCCCTCGTAAAATCTTAAGTTATCAATTGTCTTTGCATAGAGCGCCTGCTTCTCGGCAGTGTTTTCCGAATTTCCGAGCTCATTGTCTGCAGGGTCGCGCGCATAATTTTCGGAAGAATCAATTCCGTATGCCCTGTAGTGCATTGAAAGAAGAGCGCTCGGCAGAGTGCTGCTTTTCACCCTGAACAATACTCCCGCATAATAAACTCCCGGGGAAGTGTTTGAAATTTCAATGTTTGTCCATTTTGCGTCTCCCTCTGAAAGATTTTTTGAGTCTGTTTCATATCCTGCAGGGGGATTGAATGTAAGCCCTTTTATTATCGAGGAAGGATTTCCGGCTTCGGCTTCTATTACTGCAAGCGGCTCGTTCTCCAGCCTTTTTTCATCCCCTACCCTGAAATGCAGCCCAACTGTTTCTATTGTGGAGCTTTCAGGAACAGTAATTTTGAACACTGCAAGATATTTCTCGCCGGCATTGAACAGCGTTGTTTTTTCCCCTGCTTCAGTGAAAATTCCCTCATGCTCAACCTTTAAGTTTCCGCTTACTGTTTTTGCCGGCATTTCGGCTTCAAAAGAAAATTCCCTGTCGGGCCATAACTGCCGGGGAAGCGTTTGCACTTTTGCAAAGTCCTCCTGGGTGAAAACAACATATATTTTTTTGTCAGCCTTCAAAGAATAATCCGCTGTTCCATTGGGAAGAGGAATTCTCCCGAGGCTTTTTCCATCGCTTGAAAAAATCTGCGCCTCTGCGCCAGCAACTGCCTCGCTGTCTGAATTCACTGCCTTCAGATGGAGCGTTGAATTTCCTATTACAAGCTCGACAACAAATTCAGTTGTTTCAAGAATGTTTATTTCAACAGCCTGTTCTTTTGCATCTGCAAACGCGACAGGCTCTTTTGCGGCATAAGCGTAATATTTCCCTTTTCTCATTCCCCTGAAAAAAGCCATTCCGTTGTAATCAGTGTATTTGTAATCAGATGCAAGAAAATCGTCTTCAAAATTTTTCAGCGCGACCTTTGCGCCTTCAACAGGCTTCAAATCCTCGTCAAAAACCTTTACCTGCACCTTTCCAGAATTTTCAGGGGTGATTTTTTCCAGGTTGAAAGTAACCGCTGTCTGCGCTGCTGTAAGGGAAATTTTTTCATACAAATATTCTTCATGCGAAACAAAAACACTGAAATCCGCTTCTTCAATTATCGGAAAGCTTACAATGCTTCCCGAATCTCCCGTGCTTTCCTCTGCAAGAATTGTCCCTTCCGAATCTAACAGCTGTACTGTTGCATTTGCAATTTTTGCCCCGGAACTTTTGTCAAGCACAGTTACTTTTATTGTTCTCTTTATGTTTTTGCTTACTGTCGCGGACTGCTCTGTTGTTGTTCCCTTTGAAACAACCAGCCCGCTCAGCGAAACAAGCCCATAGGTATTCGTGGAATCAAGCACGCTTGCAGTGTATGTCCCTGTTTCAATGTTTGCAAAAACAGCCTCTCCGTAATAGCCGGTCTGCTTTGTGCCTGCCGGAGAGCCGTCGGGCTTTCTCAGAGTAACGTCAAAGCTTGTTTCTGTTACAAGGCTTCCGGAAGAATTCTTTACCTTTATTCTCAGTGTTCCTTTTGGAGAATCAATTATTGCGGATTCGAGCGTTGCCATTTTCGTGTCTGAATTCAGGAGAAGAGTGGTCTGCTTGAAATCAGAGGGAGCAATTACTACTGCTGTAAGTGTGTCGCATTCCGCCGGCTGTTCAATTGTTATTTCTCCGTCCATCTGCGTGTCAGAAACAGTGTTTGGGGAAATCGCAAAACCGTTTGCGCATGCAAGTCTCAGAGTAATTAGTTTTCCGGTTATCCTGCTTCCGTCGGCCCTCTGGAAAAGAACAGTCCTTTCTGCCGCCTGCGCGCTGGCTGTTGCCTGCAAAGAAATTTCCTCGAACAGCGCCTCTGTCACAGTGTACAATTCCGAATGCGCAGAAAAGCTTTTTCCCGAAATTACCTGAGCGGGAATTTCCACTGAAACGCTTGAATTAAGGGGGGCTTGAAAGGAAACCTTTCCCTGGGCATCGCTTGTTTTTTCAACTGCCTGCCCGGAATCAATTGTGTATGAGAGATGCGCGCCTTCTATTGCTGCTCCTGAAGAATCCTTTATTGTGAGCTCTATTGCGCGGCTTTCGCCTGGCTGCAGGAGGACAATTGCAAGAAGCGTTATCAGGACAATTACGACAACGGCTATTGCCGCAATTCCCTTTCTGCCTATCCTGCCGGCAAGGGAATTCTGGTTTTCCTGCAAAAAATCCAAAGCCATTTCCACTGCCCTTTAATTAATTGATATAAGATTAATATAACTGGAATTTTCAGATAAGAAAACGCCTTTTCAATATATAAACATTGTTCTTATTCGGGCGCGCTCTGCAATCGGCAAAAAACTCAAGAATCAGCAATAAAAAATATAACCGTGCACTGCTGCTGCAGATTAATCAGAACGGCAATTCGGGAGGCAGTTCTGTTCCCGTTGCATTGTCAGGCATTGGAATGTTCCCCTCAGGGCAGTCGTTAGGGCAGTTCTGGAATGTTTCTCCTGAATCGCAGGTTGCATTGCCGCAATTTTGCGGCTGCTGAGTGCAGCCCGCAAGCAATAGCGCAAGCGCAATTATTGAAAAAACAACCAAGATTTTTTTGTTCATTTTCATTCCTCATTTTATCCTGTTGGCATTGGCGGCTGTTCTTGTGCAGAGCCGAAAGAGCATGCTTCAAGCGCGTTAACCGCAATTCCCTTTCCCAGATCGCTTTCAGCTATCTCCCTGCCAAGCGCGCTTTCCCATTTTTTGTTTTCCGCATTATAAACAAAAGCTGATTTCAACTGGCAGTTTCCCAGTTCGTTTATTTTTTTGCCAATCATTTCAGGGACAACTGCTGAAAAATTCCAGCCCTTTCCAAATGATTCCAGATCGTTCAATGAAACTGTTTTTCCCAAAGTGCCCTTTGCAGTGCAGGCGTTTCCGCTGTTGTAAAGCCAGTAAGCCCTGCCGAGCTTCGGGCTTGAAACCTGCGCAAACTTGTTTTCAGCATTGCTGTATTCAAACAGCCTGAAGTTCTGGGATTCGCAGTTTGTTCCGCTGTTTGACATGTCTCCCGGCATTGAAAACAGATTCCAGCCCTTTGCAAATTCAAAAGCAATTTTTTTGTTTGCGCCCTTTTCCTTTACAATGAAAACAGCAGTGTCCGGGTTTACGCTCAAAACCTGAATTACAAAATCATTGACTTCAATGCTTTCCCCCGCTTTTAAAGAATAAACCTCGAACGGCATTGGCGGCATTTGCGTTGTTTCCACTGCTTCCGCAAGCAGCAGAGTGCCTTCTGTTTTTTTTGCGGCTGTATGAACCGCTCTTTCAGGAACCTGCGGGGTTTCGCTTACTTTTTCATCTATTATGCTCTGCGAAACATTTTTGCCTATGTATTCCTTTGAATACCAGTAATTGCTGATGCTGAATCTTACCGCGCTTTCGCTTAATTCCAAAACTTCCAGCTGCAAATTCGCTTCCAAAACATTTGCGCGCATGCTCTGTGATAATTTGAACGGCTCTCCGGTATGCACATTTATCTCTGTCTGGTTTGATTCCCTGCTTACGACAAAAGAAGCGCTCGGAGTTCCAGCATCAAGGCTTTTCAATGTTATCTGATAGCCGTACAATTCAACCGGCTTGTTCAGATAGATTGTTACTCCGTTCTGCGTCTGCGCTGTTTTTGCATTGGATTCAATTGAATAATTTTCCTGCCAGGCAATTATTTTTGCAAACTGCGCCCCGACGCATCTTGTGCTTGCAGGAGATTCTTCCTCAAGGCACCTTGCAAAAACAACATTGTTCAGCTTCAAAAAAAGCCCTGCATCGGAAACAAACGCTGTTTGTTCCTGCGCGAGCCTGAATTCATTGTCAAGGCTTGCTTTGATGTAATCGCCGCCTTCGGCTTTTTTCATTATTAAAACAACAGACGCTCTGCTAATTTGCAGCGCATGAATATTATAACCGTTGATTGTCCTTGTTTCCCCCTGCCTTATTGCAATCTCTGTCAAAACAGGATTGCAGGGAGTTGTAATGCAGACTATCTGGGTTTGCACAAGCAGTTTTGCAAGAGCCCTTGAATCGACTGTTATCGGCTTTTCTATTTCAGTTGAAGTTCCAGTGCTTGAAATTGACTGCACAGTGGTGTTTGCCGGAACAGCAGTTGTTGCGGCTGCATCCATTGTCACATTTCCAGTTGCGCTTCCGCCGCCCCCGCTCGCACCCCCCGCGCTCGCCGCATATGCCGGCATTGCAATGCCGAGCAATTGTATTGACATGTTTGTTTCTTTTACCAGGGCTGTTTCAGACTGGAGCAGTTCGAATTTTTCGTTCAATGAAACTGTTTTTGGCGGCTTTGTTGTATTTTTTGAAACAGTGAAATTTCCCGCAGTCTTTTCTTTTGCATAATTGAATTTCAAAGAATAATCTCCAATAGTTTCTTCCCTGTTCAGGGCAACCTGCACTTTGTACGGCGGCGCATTTGCATTGAAATAAGCTGTAAGCTCGCTCGGGGGGCAGCCTGTTCCCATGCAGACAATAGTCCACTCCAGATTTACAAGCGTCAATTTAAGCCCGGCTTCTTTTATCACTGCTGTCTGGTTTTTTTCCAGCCAAAATTGTTCATCAAGATTTGCGTAAACAATTGTTTCGGATTCTGTTTCAACAAGCAGTGTTGCCGAGTATGTCCCCGTTGTAATGTTCATTGCAAGTTCTCCTAGAGTTATTTTGTATTCTCCGACATTAGTGCTCTGCCCGCTGCCGAGCGTAATGCTTGTCTGTATGCCGCTTGCCGTGCTTATTGAGAATTGCGTGTATTTTATGCCGCCGCATTCTGTTTTTTCAGCTGTTGAAACCACGGGGCACGAAATTCCAATTGCTGATTCAAACCGTATTTTCATTACTGTTTTCCCGCTTTCCTTGCTGTCCATTACATTTGCCTGCTGGCTCTGCTGCAAAGAAAATTTTTCATTGAGCTGCGCATAAACAATATCCGGAACGCTTTCCTTTGTAACCGCAAATTTTGCGTAACTTGAAACAGAGCTTGGAGAACTGTTCGCATTGTATGCGACTGCTTCAACCGCATAAGTTCCCGCATTTGAAGGGACTCTTGCCTTTGCTTCGTAATAATTTGATGAAGGATTATACGCCAAATCAAATGCTTCCGCAATTGTTGTTTCCGCAGAAGAGCCTGCTGTCGCGCTTGTTGCTGTAGCATAAACAATGCCGGAAATTTTTGCCCTTGCACTCGTTCCTTCTTCCGGCAGGCTTGGAGTTCCGTCCAAATCAACTATTTTTGCAAAAACCAGGATTGCGGAATCCTTTCCCGCTTCGTATCTTTCCTTGTCAGTCCAGACTGCGCTGATGTAAAAGTTTTTTGTTTTTGCAGGAACGCATGCGCCGCCGCTGCATGTTGAATTGTAAATCCTGCAGTCCACTGTAGTGGCTGAGATTGAGCCTAAGCTGTTGCAGTAATCCTCTATGAGATAATTGTCATTTGAACAATACTCTGTCTGGGTTTTTCCATTGCCTGTTGTTGTTCCCGCAAGAAACGGATTTATTCCGCTGGGATATTCTTCTGTTTGATCGCTGTCATAGCATTTTTGTGTTTGGCAGTCCTGCGGGCAATTGTAAGCTGATTCTGTTTCCGAATCACAAACCCCGTTGCCGCATTTTGCAGTGCAGATTCCGCTTATGCCGAGAGTTTCTTTTTCTTTCGGCGGAATCAATATCAATCCAGCACAGCAGACAGGCGGATTTGCTATTACGGGAATTGTTTCCCCCTCTGCCTTGCAGGCCTGTGCGCAGGGGCATTCTCCGGAGCAGGAAATTGAAACTCCCGCGGCTTCGGCAAAGCATTTGTTTGAATAAGTCTGTCCGTTTGTTCCGCATACGGGCGCATACTCAAGAGTGCAAACAGCCGTGTTTCCGTCGGAATTTCCGTCAGTGCCGTTTACATCCGCGTTTGCGCTGAGCGAAAAAACAAAAACAGCAATCAGAACAAGCACTGCAATTCCAATCTTGAAATTTTTCCCCATATCTGCAGAACTATAGTCCTTTCCCATATTTAATTGTTTTTCAGGCATAAAAAACACTTTTTTTTGCGTTAAAATTCAGAATCATTACTGCCCGTTCATTAATAAACGCCTTTTGTTTTTGTTAGGCAAAATCCTAACCGCCCTTTTGTTTCTTTTTTAAACATTTAACATGCTATATTTTTTTGGTGTCCTCATGAAAAAAATAAAGGCAGTGGGTTTGCTTTCGGGCGGACTTGATTCAACGCTTGCAGCGGAATTGCTTAAAGAACAGGGCATTGAAATAATTGCGCTTAATTTCAAAAGCCCTTTCTGCTTGTGCGACCAGAAAGGAAAATGCTATTCTGCTGAAACAGCAAAAAAGCTCGGCCTGAAATACAGGACAATGCAGAAGGGAAAAGAATATCTGAAACTCCTGCGCAATCCAAAACACGGGTATGGGCGGGCAATGAATCCCTGCATTGACTGCAGGATTTTCATTCTGAAAAAAGCAAAAAAGTTTGCAAAAGGCATTGGGGCAAAATTTATTTTTACGGGAGAAGTTTTGGGGCAAAGGCCAATGAGCCAGCACTTTCACGCACTGCGCCTTATTGAAAAAGAGGCAGGGCTTGAAGGAAAACTTTTAAGGCCGCTCTCGGCAAAACTCCTGCCTGAAACAGAAGCCGAAAAAAAACACTGGGTTTCAAGGGAAAAACTGCTCTCACTGCAGGGAAGGCAGAGAAAGCCGCAGTTCGAGCTTGCAAAAAAATTTTCCGTAAAGGATTATCCCTGTCCTTCAGGGGGATGCCTTCTCACTTACAATGAATTTGCCGCAAAACTCAAGGATTTGTTTGAAAGCAAAAAAAGCGTTTCAGCAATCGACATTGAACTTTTAAAAATCGGAAGGCATTTCCGCTTTGGAAAAAGCAAAATCATTGCGGGAAGAAACTCGCTGGAAAACAGCAGACTACTTTTCCTGAAAAACAAAAGCGATTTTGTTTTTGAAGTAAAAGGTTTGGGAAGCCCGATTGTGCTTTTGCAGGGAGCAAAAACAAAAAAGCCAGTTGAAACCGCGGCGCAGATTGCGCTTCATTATTCAGACTGCAAGACGCCTGAAGCAGAAGTTGAATGCAGAGCGGGCGCGAAAAAAATAAAAAAAGTCCTTGTGCGACAGATTTCCGAAGCGGAAATCGAGAAAATGCGGATAATAAAATAATTTTTTGTTTTAAGAAGAGGGCTTTTTCTCTTTCCCTCGTTCATATTCGAAGAAACGCATTAATTCAGCTGCTTGAAGCATATGTTTAAATATATATTCACTTACTGAATATGTCAGTGGGTGAATATATTTGAGATTTGTTGACAGGAAAAGGGAATTGAAAGAGTTAAAGGAGATTGAGGCTCTTTCAAAGAAGAAGCTGTTTGTAGTGGCTTTGTATGGCTTGAGGAGAGTTGGCAAAACAAGGCTGCTTTTGGAGTTTTTGAAGGAAAGAGGGCTTTATTTTTTTGTCAACAAGAATAAAACCCCTAATGACCTTTTGAATGAATTCCAAGAGATTCTGAGAAAGGCCAAAGTTTTGACTGAATTGGAGTCTGTTAATTCCTGGGACAAGTTTTTCGAGGTTTTGATTAAGCGTGATGTTCCGCCTGTTGTTTTTGACGAGTTCCAAAATTTTAGTTTTGTCGAGCCAGCTGTTTTTGGAATAATGCAGAAAACAATTGATTTGAATGAGAATAAGGCTGGCTTGCTGGTTCTTTCCGGCTCTTTGATTGGGCTGATGAAGAATTTGTTCAAGAGTTCAAAAGAGCCGTTATACGGCAGAATAAAAAAAGGTTTCAAGCTTGAGCCGTTAAGTTTGGAGTCTTGCCTGGAATTAGGCAAAGAATTGAAATTGAATAAGGAAGAACTCGTAAAGATTTACTGTGTCTTTGGCGGTTACCCAAAGTATTTTGTTGCAATTCAGGATTTTGGTTTGCAGGGGAAAAAAGCCGAAGAAATATTTGATTCCTTGCTGCTGGTAAAGGATGCCCCTTTGGAAGATGAAGTAAACAGCATTCTCTCCCAAGAGTTCGGCGGAAGAAGCGGGGTATACTATTCGATTTTGGAAGCGATTGCAAACGGAAACAACACTAATTCTACAATTGCAGGCGCTTTGAATACTAGCCCGACTTCTATTACCCGGCAGATTAAGGAGTTGAAGGATTATTTTGAATTGATTGAGTTTGAATTGCCTTTTGAAGGAAAAAGAGGCATTTACAAAATAAGGCACCCATTAATCCAGTTCTGGTTTTCTGAAATATACAAAAATTATTCAGATTATGCTGCAAGAAATCTTGAGTTCCTGGAAAAATTGAAGAAAAACTTGAATTCTGTTTACGGCAGGTCTTTTGAGAAAGTCGCAAAAGAATTCCTGACAAGCAAGCTTGAACTAAAAGAAGCCAAAAGACAGTGGGGCAAAATTCAGGGGGCAAAAAAGGGAGAAAACACTTACGAGATTGATTTAATTGGAAAAAACAGCAAAGAAGTTTTTGCGTTTGAATTCAAGTGGAAAGAATTATCAAACAAAGAAGCAACCAGCATTCTCAACGAGCTTGAAAGCAAAACCAAGCACTTGCTTAAAAAAATGGCTGGCTTGAAACTTGGCTTGATTGCCAAAAAGATTGAAGGAAAACAAAAACTAAGAGCAGAAGGCTTTTTGGCTTTTGACTTGGAAGACTTTTGAACAGTGATCGGGTTTATTGCAGGCACTATTGCCCTTTGCTCTTTTTCCAAATAAAAAATCAAAAAAAATCCTTGTAGAGCAGATTTCAGAAAAAGAAATCGAAAAAATCCGCATAATAAAATAACTGTTTATTATTTTGCTATTTTCGGCCTGAATCTTTTCATCAGGAGCGAGTTGCTTACAACGCTTACAGAGCTGAAAGCCATTGCTGTTCCCGCGATTACAGGATTCAGGAGCCAGCCCGTAAAGGGAAACAATATTCCCGCTGCAACGGGAATTCCCACTACATTGTAAAAAAACGCCCAGAAAAAATTCTGCTTTATTTTTTTCATTGCATAAGCGCTCAGTTGTATTGCCGCAACAACATCGCGCAAATCGTTTTTCACAAGCACAATGTCTCCTGATTCGATTGCAATGTCTGTTCCCGAGCCTATTGCAATTCCAATGTCTGCCGCGGCAAGAGCGGGAGCATCGTTTATTCCATCGCCCACCATTGCAACAATTTTTCCCCGTTCCTGAAGCTTTTTGATTTCCTTTTCTTTTTGTTCCGGCAGAACCTCTGCAAGTACGTTTTCAATTCCCAGCTGTTTTCCTATTGCTTCGGCAGTGCGCTTGTTGTCTCCTGTTATCATTATAACTTCTTTTTTCATTTTTTTCAGCGCTTCAACCGCTGTTTTTGAATTTTCCTTTATTGTGTCTGCAACAGCGACAATCCCCGCAATTTTTTTGTCCAACGCAATGAGGATTGCGGTTTTTCCCTCTTCCTCCAGTTTTTGCAGTTCTTTTTCAAGCAAGGAAAAATCTATTTTTGATTCTTTCATCAAAGCCCTGTTTCCGAGCAGGATTTTTTTCCCCTCAAATTCGGCAATCACGCCTTTCCCTGAAAGCGAATTGAATTTTTCCGAATCGGGAATTTTTATTTTTTCCTCCTGCGCCTTCCTGATTATTGCCTCTCCCAATGGATGCTCGGATTTTTTTTCCGCAATTGCGACAAGCTTCAGCACATCGTTTTGCTTGAAGGAATTTTTTGCGATTACGTCAGTTACTTCCGGCTTTCCTTTTGTCAAAGTCCCTGTCTTGTCAAAAACAATTGTGCTTATTTCCTGCGCTTTCTGCAGTGCGCCGGCGCTCTTGATCAGGATTCCATGTTCTGCGCCTTTTCCTGTGCCGACCATTACTGCAGTGGGAGTCGCCAGCCCAAGGGCGCACGGGCAGGCAATTATTAAAACAGAAATAAAAATCGTTAGTGCAAACAAAAAACTCTGCCCGAGCAAAATCCATATCAAAGCCGAAACAATTGCAATTATGATTACGCTCGGCACAAAAACGCGTGAGATTTTGTCGGCAAGCGCCTGAATGGGCGCCTTGCTTGCCTGTGCATCCTCTACAAGCTTTATTATCTGCGCCAGAAAGGTTTCCGAGCCGATTTTTTCAGCCCTGAATTTTAAGAAGCCGTTTTTGTTTATTGTTGCGCCTGTTACCTTGTCCCCAATGCTTTTTTCCACTGGAATGCTTTCCCCGGAAACCATGCTCTCGTCAATGCTTGAATGCCCGGAAATTATGGTTCCGTCAACGGGAATTTTCTGCCCGGGCTTTACAATCACAATGTCGCCTATTTGAACCTCCTCGATTTTTACTTCGATTTCTTTTCCGTTCCTTTCAACAAACGCGGTTTTTGCCTGCAGGCCTATGAGCTTTTTTATTGCCTCGGATGTCCTGCCCTTTGCAAGCGCTTCAAAATATTTTCCGAGGAAGATAAATGCAATCAGCAGTGCCGCAACCTCATAATACAGGCTTTCCTTCGGCAAAAAATTTAATCCGAGCCAGAAGGAAATGCTTGCCGCCAAACTGTACAAATAAGCGGCTCCCACGCCCATTGCGACAAGCGAATACATGTTGGGATTTCTGTTCAGGAACAGTGCCTTTAAGCCGCCGCTGAAAAACTCAAAGCCTGTAACCATTACCCCAGTTGCAAGCAAAAACTGTATCGAAACCATGTTTTCTTCAAGAATTTTTGGCAACGGAAATCCGGCAATTGCATCGGCCATGAAAAAAATCATCGGCAAACTCAATGCAAAAGAAACCAAAAATTTTTTTTTGTATCCTGAAATTTCTTTTTCCCGCGCCTGTTTTTCAAAATCCCTTGATTCAGCTTTTTCTGCGCCGTAACCGGATTTTTTTACTGCCTCAATAATTTCCTTTATTGTGGCAACTGCAGGGTCGAATTCTACGACTGCCTTTTCGGTTGCCAGGCTCACTTTTGCGCTTTTCACTCCATGCAATTTGTTCAGGGCGCCCGAAACAATTCCGACGCAATGGTCGGAATCCATCCCCGAAATGTTCAGCACAACGCTGCCCTTTTCTTCCAGCTTTTCCTTCAAAACAGAATAACCGGCTTTTTTGACTGCGGATTCAAGGTCATGCTCGGAAACAGCTGCGGAATCAAATTCAACGCTCGCATTGCCAGATGCAAAATTCACGTTTGCGCTTTTTACTCCCTCGATTTTTTGCAGGGCGCTTTCTATTGTAAGCGCGCAGCTCGCGCAGTGCATTCCGCCTATCGGAAGCGCAACTGTTTTTTTTTCAGACGGCTTTTCCTGTTCATGCAAATGCGTTCCATGACTTTTTTCGCTCGGTTCTTCCCGGTTTCCCGCGCGCTTTTCGGGCTGTTTTTCCAGGAACTTTTTTTTGCATGCAATGCTGCAAAAATAGAATTTTTTCCCGTTCTTTACGATCGTCAAGCCTTTTGCCGAGGCTTTTTTTTCGTCGACATCCATTCCGCAAACAGGGTCTTTAGCCATTGTCACCAGCGCTTTTTTTTGTATATAAAAATATTGTTGCAAAAACTTTAAAACCTTTAAAAAAACCTTTTTCGGCTTCAGCCTAATTTTGATTCTGAAACTATTTTTGCGCCGTAGGTTTTGAAAACCTCAAGGGAAAGAATCTTTTCTTTCGGGGCTTTTGACAAGTCGCATTCAACCCTGAAAAAATTCGGGAATTCAAAGCTTACCTTTGAAACTCCCTCAAGGCCTTTTAGTTCATTTGAAATCAGTGGCGCGTGGCCTGCGCAGGGAATATCCACCTGCAGAGTCAGCAGGTAATTTGCCCCCAAGGAGCCTGGGCTGCCCTGTGCAGTGCCCATGCCTAGACTTGCTGCCATTGGAAAAATAAAAAAGAAAAAAAGCATGTTGATTCCGATTGTTGATGAAAACATTGTCGCAATATATTTTTTTTTCATCATAATGCCGCGCAAAGAAAGGATTTTGTTCCTCTTCAGGTAAAACATTGCGGAAATTCCCGCGAACAGGAACGAAATTCCTATCAGAATATAAAAAAACAGCGGGTTCAGCAGAAGCGGCTTGAAAAATTCTATTGCGACAGTTGCCCCGAAAACAGAGGCAAGAATAAATGCAATGCAGCCTATGTGCGGAACAATCCCGAATAGTATCCCCTGTTTAAGCGAAGAATTTGCTTTTCCGGAATTTTTTCCGCTGCCCTTTGCGGAATAGCCGATTTTTTCCAGTTCTGCCGCAATTTCTGCAGGAGAAATTTTTTTTGCGTCAAAAGAAATTTTTGCTGTTTCAGAGGCAAAACTTGCCTCGGCGCTTTCAACGCCGTGCAGAGCAGACAATTTTTCCTTGATCAGCCGCGCACAGCCGCTGCAGTGCATTCCGCGTATTTCAAGCAAAATCTCTTCAGGCATTAAAACCACTGTAAATCAGGGAATATGCAAACAGCATAACTCCGCTTTGATTGTTGTTTTTAATATTTAAAATGCTTTCCAATAAAAAAAAATTGCGGGTTTTTTAATGCCCCGCATGTTCTTCCTTTTTCTTTTTTTCAGAATTGTTCATTCCCGTGCAACAGCCCATGGTAAAACCTCATTTTTTTTATGCGCACGCCCTGCGGCTGCAGCGTTTACCAGAATCTCCAGCTCGGGTGCATTACGACCATCATTGCAATAAAAGCAAAAGCAAACACGGCAAACCAGAAAAAGCCCTCCACAAGCCCCTTGTACTTTCCGATTTCTAGTGGCATGCTTTCTCATTGCTCCTTGCGCCGAAAAAACCCATTAACAAATGGGAACCTATGCAGACTGCTATTGCAACTGCAAAAACCAGTGAGCCGTTAAAGCCGAATGCCTGCAGGGCAAATATTGCTATTATGGGGAGAATGCAGCAAACAGCCATCATTGCAAAATGGCTTCTTTTTGCGGAAGCCCAGATTTTTTTCAGCATTCTTTCACTCCGCGAATTAAAATTCCAAAAAAAAGCAAGAAAAAAATAATAAAAAAAGGCAGCCGCTTAACAGCCGCCGACCATTGTTGAACCCGAACTTGGCTGTGTGGAATATCCCTGCGGAGCAGCAGCAGAATTATTTTGCGCTGTTTGCCCGCCTGCCGCGGCCAATCCCGTGCTCTGCTTTGCCAGCGAGCTGTTCAGGCCCGATAACTGCACTGCCTGGACAGAAGCAACTATCAAAACAATTGCGACTATAGCCAAAGCCAGATGTTCTATTTTCACGTTCAAGACAAAAACCTCCTTTTTTGTTTAATGCATTCCCATGCCCATCATTCCGGACTGCATTCCGTTGCCATTCGAGTGCATTCCGCAAGAGGGCATTTCTTCATTGCCGGAATCGTTTGAACTGCCATGCATTTCATTGTGCATTTCTGACATTTTGCCGCAGTCTTCAACTTTCATTCCGCAATAATCGCATACTCCGTCATTGTCCTTGTCCATCTGCTGTGCATCCATGCTCATGCAGTCGGCATGGCCTGCGCCGTTCATCATGTTTATCATTCCCGTACTTCCGCTCTGCATCATGCCCATCATTCCTGCAGCCCCTGCTGCGCCAGAATGCATCGGGCAGGCAGCGCCTGTGCCCGGATTATTCGCTGTTGAATCGGCTGATGTGCCTGAATATGCAGCGCTAAAATTCGCCCCGGCAAAGCCGAGAAGCGAAACCAAAACTACTGCCAGAATTGCGCCGCTCAGCATCCAGATTTTTTTACCCATTTTAACACCCTCCTACCATTGAACTGCCCGACCCCGAAGAGGAAGTCTCTTTTTCAAGGCCCCTGTATTTGTTCGAGGCAAGATTTATGTAATTGAATTCAATGCCCTTCTGCTTCATAACAGCCGCCTTTTGCGCAAGGACTGAAGGAAAGAACAGAGTCTTCCATTTTCCAAGCTCTTCAAGAATCTGGTCGTCTGTAAACTCGCTGCCGTGCTTTGAAATCAGGTATCTTGCAAGGCCGCGCATTGCATAACTGTGCGCGCATCCGCATGCGGCAGTTCCGTCAGAAAAAACAAGTGTCGTCGCACCGCAGCAATACTCGCAGGCAATCATGGAACCAATCGTGATAAATCTCTGCAAATCGTTTCCCGTAAGCTCTATTCTCGTGCTGCTTTTCTCCTGGTCAAAGGCAGACAAAACAGCAATTGTAGAATCCGCTTTTTGCGGGTTTGCAGTGGAAACATCGTCATACCTGATTCCAAGTTCTGCGCCGTAAACAGCCGGAACTCCCGTGGGGCTTACGCTGGAAAAGTTTGCCGTTGTGTTTCCGCTTGGCTGTGCTGCGCTGCCAAGGCGCGCGGGTATTATTCCGTGCATTTCATAGTTCATTTTCTCGTCAGCTGTCCAGCCCGACATGTCAAGCGTTCCCGTGACCTGGCTGTTCCCGCCAAGCGAAAGCATTGAATTGATCTGGGCCTGCTGCAAAGAATTGAAAAAAAGTACAAGGACAGTCGCTGCGAGCAAAACACCCAGAACAATAACTATATTTGATGGCTGTTTTTTTCCGCTTGAAAAAGTTTCAGAAGATTGTTTATTTTCAGTTTCCTGTTCGCCCATGAATCCACCCGTCCCAAAAAAAGCATTTCCAAACTAACCCAGAAAAGCTTTACAACTATTGTAAAGCATTACATTTTTAAAGGTATCGCGGCCTTTAGTCTTATAACAAAGTAAATAGTGATTCGCATGGAACTTTCAAAAATAAATTTCGAAAAGGAAGGCCTCGGCTCTCTCGTGGGAAGCCTTGAAGCAGATGTCCTTGACGGACTCTGGCATTCCGGGGAGAAGCAGAGCTGCAGGCAGGTATTTGATTTTGTAAAAAAAAGAAACAAGGTTGCCTACACGACAATTACAGTTACTCTTGACAGGCTGTATGCGAAGGGGCTTGTCGAGCGCGAAATTGAAAAGGGCAAAGGCGGCCTGAAATACAGGTACGGCGCGAAAATTTCCAAGGAAGAGCTTGGGCAGAACCTTTCCAAAAGGTTTGTTAATTTTTTGAAAAAAAACTTCGGGGAATCCTCAATAGCGTATTTAAGAAAGAATATTTAAGTTTAAGGACTGCATTTAAAGACTGCAATTTTGCGTTGTGTTTGAATGGTTTCTGAACTGGACTGCATAAGCACGTGCGTAATGGGCCAGGGCCCGGTAATTTCCGGCCTGAATATTTTTTTAATCGCAACAATAATTGTTGCAGCAATAATCCTTGTTTTTTTCCACAGAAGATTTGCAGTGAAGTGGAATTTGCTTTTGAAGGCAGTATTCCTGACTGCAATCTTTTCCTTGCTGATTGTATTGTTTTTTGCCCAGAGCCATGACCTCTCGATTTTCAAGGCGCTTCACACAACTGCGCTGTTTCTGATATTCGTTTTTTTTGCGACATCTTATCTGCTGACTCCGTTCATTGCCCAGATCGGCCTGAAAAGGCGCTTTGACCCAAAAACAGAAAAAATCCTTTCCGAGGAATCCGCCAACCTTGGCATGAAAAAGCCGAACCTCTATGTCTTTGAAGATTTTAACAGGACTGCCTTTGTTGTTTCAGGACTGAAAAAAACAGTTTTCCTTTCCACGGGACTGCTTTCAAAGCTTGATTCAGAGGAAATACGCATTGTCATAGTGCACGAATTATTGCACTTAAAGAGCGGGCTTTTCAAGACAAAAAGATTTTTCCATGCCGTAAGGGCGGGCTTTTTCGGGCTTCTTCCTGTGAAGCTTGAAGAGCTTGATACAATAGAGGAAATGCGCGTGGACAACAAGCTTCTGCAGAAGGGCCTTGACATAAAAAGAATAAAGCAGAAGCTCTGACTGTTTCTTTTTCCTGCTTTGCCCCCGCAGTGAAAGGTTTAAATAACAAATGCTTTACAATTGATGTAAAGCTTTTGTTGTGATGCAATGAAAACCAAATTTCTTATTGTAATCTTTTTCGCGCTTCTATTTGCCGGCTTTGCGGGCGCGCAGGGCACAAACACTGCAGTCATTTACAAGAGCGAAAGCTGCGGGCACTGCACTCCCTATATTGAGAATTTGCGCCCCCTGCTTCAGTCGGAAGGATTTTCCATTGTTGAAAAGGACTTTGTAAACGACATGTCTGCAAGGGCAGAGGTTGTTGCGCTTCACCAGAAAAACAATGTTCCCATAAACATGCAGGGGCACATGGTTACTGTAATCAACGGCAGCCTTATTCTTGAGGGGCATGTTCCAATGAGCCTGATTCAGGAACTGACGCAGAAATACCCTTCAAAGGATTTCCCAAAAATAGTTGTTTATGACGACAGCATGGGCGCCGGTGATGCGCCCGAACCTTTTTCCATTATGATTGACGGAAAAATTGTCCAGTGCAATGCAGGGGCGAAAATTTCCGATTGTGCAGCGCTGCCCGGCAATTTTGTTGAAACTTCACTGCCTCTTCTGGTTCTTTCTTCCGGGCTTGTTGCGGGAATCCATCCCTGCACAATAGGGGTTTTGCTTTTTTTCATTGCATTCCTTTTCACTATCAACAGGACAAGGCTGAATGCCCTGAAGGTCGGCGCCGCATACATTCTCGGGGTTTTTTCCGCGTATTTTTTAATCGGCTTGGGAGTCCTGAAGGCAATCAGTTTTCCCGAACCGCACTTTGCGGCAAAAATCGCGGCAATCCTGATAATTGCCCTTGGAGTTTTCAATATCATAAGATTTTTTGTCCCGAAAATAAGGGGCTTTGGAATTCCTGGAAGCAGCAAGGAATGGATTTCAGGGAGAGTGCAGAAGGCTTCTGTTGTTTCCGCGCTTGTTCTTGGAATTTTTGTCGGCATCTGTTCTTTTGGATGCACTGCGGGAATTTACCTTTCAATAATTGGCTTTTTGATTACAATGCCTTCAACGGGAATTTTCTATCTGCTCGTTTACAACATCATGTTTGTCCTGCCGCTGATAATAATTCTGCTTTTGACTTCCAACAAAAATGTTGTTGAAAGAATGGAGAAAGTCAAAGCCGAAAAAATCCGCTATGTAAGCCTCGTTGCGGGAATTTTTATGGTTGTATCGGGAATTGTTCTGTGGTTTTTGGTTTCTTGAAGGTGAAAAACATGGCTGATATTGCTGTTGAACAGGAGCTGAGCATTGCTGTAATGAATCTCATTGCAACAGAAGAGCATTTGGCTTTCACTGCCGCAAAGACAGGCAGGCAGGAATATCTTGAGCTTTACAATGCAGTGAGAAAACTGCGCTCAAGGCACATGAAGGAAATCGTAAAAAACAAAAATGGGGAAGTTTGGTGCGCTTCAAAGCACCTTCTTTCCACAACAATGCGCCTGATCGAGGCCGCAATAAAATTCGGGGCTCTTGGAAACAAAAAAAAGGCAATGGAACTGCTTGAAGATTCCATTGAAGCCTACAAAATTTTCTGGTTTCTCCAGTCTTTTGCGGAAGAGGAAGCGAAAAAATGAAAAAAAATGATTTAGAGGAATTGGAAAAAAAGTTTCCAAAAGCCGCGGAGCTTGTAAAAAAATTTTTGGACAGTCCCTGCTGCGGTGAGGATTCCGAAGCCTGAAGAAGTGAAAAAAATGAAAAATATTGTTGTTGCGGTAAAATCAAGGCTTGTTGGCGGAGCCAGCAGTTTTTCGGCAGTTATTTCAACTCTCGGGAGTTCCTGGAATGTCTGCCACGCCATCTGCACCGCGGTTTTGTCCTTTCTTGCGGGATTCGGAATTGTTATTGCTGGATTTCCGCTGTTTTTCCTTTTCGAATACAGCATTCCGCTGTGGGCAATCGCACTTGCACTGTTCCTGGTTTCGCTCATTTTGTTTTTCACGAAAAAAAAATGCATGCCCAAAAACCTGCTGCTGTTCAACGGAGGCGTATTGATTGCGGGAATTCCCTCAACTCTTGTCAATCTGCAGCCGTTCTCTTGGATTATCGGGGGGATAATTGCGCTGATCGCAATAACAAAATTTTTGTTTTCAAGGTTCAAAAAAAAGGAGCGTGAAAAAAAATGAATTCTGAAAAAATAATTGTCGCAATGCTTATTTTTGCGCTCATAGGCGCAGGCCTGCTTGCAGTGTTTTCATTTACGGGATTTTTTTCTTTTGGGCTGCAGAACAACCCGGAAAATTTCCAGAAGCTTTCAAGCCAGCAGGATCCCGATGACATCTGTGCTGTTCCTGCGGGAGCAGACCCTGTACAGTGGAAAGAGCATCTCGGGCACCATCCGGACATTTATGCAAAATGCTTAACATAAAAAAAAGGAGGATTTTGAATGAAACAGGAAGATTTTTATAAAATAGTTGCAGGAGTTTCAATGCTGGCAGTCTTTGTACTGAGCTACGGGGTTTTCCAGCTTCAGAGTGCAGACGCGATAATAAATCCGCAGGGCGGCTTTGCAGCCCAGCCCGCAGCAGTCGAGAAAGCAAAAATTTCGCTTGTTACAATCAAGGATTCCTCGCGGAGCGATTATATCCAGCTTGACGGGCTTGTCCAGCAGGTGAAAGCGCTGGATGTTTCAGTTGTTTCGGAAAAATCCCTGGAATTCTCCTCTGCGGAAGCGCAGCAGCTCATTGAAAAATACGGCATTGAAAAAATCCCGGCTGTTCTGATTTCGGGGGAAACAAAAAAGGTTTCAGCGTTAACCGGCAACTGGAGCAGCCTTGGCAGCGTTGAAAGCGACGATACCCTTGTCCTTCGGAATGTTCCGCCGATTTTTCTGGAGCTTTCTTCAGGAAAAACAAGGGGCCTGGTTAATGCCATATATTTGAATGTTCCTGACAAGAACGGGGTTTTCCCGGCAGTTTTGTTCAAACAAATTTTAGGCAACACTTTCGGAATGGCTCCCGCAGAAGAAAAAACAGTTGATTCCAATTCCAGCGAGGGAAAACAGCTTATCGCTGACTTCAACCTTAACAAAATTCCGGCCGTGATTCTTTCAGGGGATTTGAATGCGTATGCAAACTTTGAAGAAATCTGGAAACAGGCGGGAAGCAAGGAAACAGACGGAAACTATGTTTTCAGGAACCTGGAGATTTTGCAGGGGCTGAAATACTTTGATTTGAACAGCAGCCAAATAGTTGAAGCGCCCAAGGCAGCATAGCTGCGCCATTAACCGGCAGGAGAATATGAATAGAAAAATATTGGTAATGTTGGTAACAATTGGCATTGTTGTTATTGCAATTACTTTATTGTCTGCGATAATTGCAGCCAATAATGCAGACAAGAATTGCGGTTCAATCAGCGATCAAAGCGCTAAAGACGATTGTTACCACTCTCTGGCGCACGAAACTAACGACAAAAATTTGTGCAATAACATCTTTGATAGCGAGAAAAAAGAGCATTGTTTCGGGCACATTCCGGAGTGATAAAATGAAAAAAGAGGTTTGGTTTTTAGGAATCATAATAATCGGGCTAATTAGCGGTTTTGCCGGTGCTTTCATGTATCAGACTGTTTTTGTAAGCCAGAAAAACACGGCATATGAAAAATTAGTTTCTGTTCCATTAACTGAAATATCATCCTACCAGTTATTGCAAAAAATAAGCAATGGCGATAAAGATTTTATTATTGTAGATGTGAGAAATAAAGATGCTTATGATTTAGGTCACATAAAAGGGGCTGTTTCAATGCCTCTTGCGGATATCCCGCTCAAATACAGAGAGCTTCCGAAAGACAAGGATATAATCGTTTATTGCTGGAGCCGCGAGTGTATGCTTGGCCCCAAGGCATCTGCAACTTTGGCAATGCTTGGATTAACGAATATTAAAGAATTAAGAATAGGCTGGTGCGAATGGTCCGAACGCGGATATCAGATAGATGGAAAACGCTATATTTTGTCAAATGAATGCCTGCAGCCCCAGAGAAGCGTGAACAACGAGCCTGTTGAAATTATTGAAAATATCCAATACGGCGCATCATAAAGCATGAAGGGCGAAGAAAATGGTAACAATTATTTTTGGGCAAACGCTTGTCATGTGGAGCGGCTTATTTGCAGGCATATCTTTTGCATTGCTAATGGTTACCTGCGCGTATAATCTTGGTTGTGCGAACGGCATTTGTTCAAATGAAAAAAGAAAAAAACTATCCCAACTGCACAAATATTTTGTATGGTCAACCATAATCACTGTGGCAATTCACATAATTCTTGCGCTTTTGTCTTCGGTTTTTTACATATGGCTGTGATTCCTGCTGTTACCGGCGCAGGTATTGCAAATTTTTAAGCCAAAAAAGTGCAATGATTTGCCATAAAAGCAAAAAAATGTTGCAGAATTTTTGATTGCATGTTTTTTTTTGTTTTAACTCTTATTTTCTTTTCTCCAACACATTGCATTTGCAGGCTGTTGAAGAAAGGTATGCAATTGTCACAATCAGGAGTATGATTGTCAACAGCTTCACTGCAATTCCATTTTCTGCGAGTGCCATTCCCATTGCATAGGTAGTGCTGGTAAAAGACAGGAGCAATGGCGCGCAGGTTGGGCACGCTGAAGTGAGAAAAGCCGGAATTATTGAAAAGAACCCGGTTTTGGTTGCAGACATTCTGGCTTTCAGGCTAAACAATGAAAGAGTAATGGCTAAGGAGGACAAAATGGAAATAGCCAGCAAAAAAAACAAGTTCAATGGAGTCCACAAGTCTTCTCTCACATAAAGGTTTGAAAACAATATAAGATTCCACTCAAAAATGAATATAACAGAAAATGCCGCTGTGAGAGTACAGAATAAAACCAGGTATTTTTTGTTTTGCAATACGCTCTTGATTCCATTTAATGTTTGCATTTTTATCAGGCGCTCTAACCAAAAAGAATCCAAAAATTATTTAAAGCAGGTTGCCTTGGCTTATTTTTGACTGCATGTTTTGTTATTTCAAGGTTGCATGGCCTGTTTTTTTTGCACCAGGCCGCGCACTTTTCCGCATATTTTTTTATTTGAATAATACAAGCAGAAAAGCAGTGTTTTCCTCAGCTTCAAGGGAATGCCGTGCATTTTTTTCCATGTGAATTATTGTTTCGGGGCGCATTAAAATTTTTTTCCCTTTAAGAGTAAAAATTCCTTTTCCTTCCAGCACAATTACAAGCCCTTCCCTTGCCGAGGTGTGCTCTGAAAGTTCAGTCCCTTTCCACATGCAGAACAAAGCTGCATCCATTGCCTTTGTTTTGAAAATAGTTTTGCTTGTTATTCCGCCTTTGGAATAAGAAATCAGTTCTTTCGCGTTTTTCCAGTTCTCGCTCATTTAAGCACTTGGTTATTTTTCAATTATTTTTATTGCCTGGACGGGGCATATGCTTTCAGCCTTTTTGTTTTCCCCTATTTCCTTTCCCGAAATTTTTGTTTTCAGGGGCTTTACTTTTTCCCCATTGTCGACCCAGTTGTCGCATACTGTAGTACAGGCCTTGCAGCCGATGCATACATTCTCAAAATATTTCACAGTAGCAGTTTTAGCCATAGTAGAACACCACGCGCTGGTTTTCGGTTACTGCTTCAGAAGCTCGTTTATTACAGCAATGAATTCCGCCTTTTCAGAAGCCAGGTCTTTCTGAGCTTCATAGCCGTTCCCAACCCTTGAATACTCGCATCCGAAAACAAAAGTCGGGATACTATTGCTCGGGTTGAACTGGTTGTAAATCGCAAGCTCTGAATCCGGAACCTTTGTTTCAATTTCAGGAGTAAGAGTATTGTCCCCGGTGTCAAGATCCCAGTGATAAGCAACAATTTTTCCTTCTGCAATCTGCTCTTTCATTGTGGAATCAAAAGTGTCCTTTATCCATACGCAGTGCGAGCACCAGGTGGTTGAAAACAATCTTATGACAGGCTTGCTGTTTTCAGTGCAGACAGCCGCATTGCCTGCCTTTACAAAAGTCTTTATTTCCCCTGTGTTTGGATTCGGATTCGGGTTTGGATTCGGGCTATTGCCGAAAAGCGCGAACATTCCAGTTGTCTGCCCTACAATCAAAACAAGCACTACTGCAACTATTGCTATTCCTGCTATTGCGAGCGGTTTCATTTTTTTCTCACCTGTAAATTGAATGAATACAGATGTTTTTAAAAGTTTTTTCGTTTGATAAGCGCTTTTGCTTTGTTCCGCAACTGATTTGCACAAAGCCATTATGTATATTATTTTGTTTTGCGCAGGCATTAAATATGTTTCCTGCGCCTTCAAAAAGCATTTTTTTTCCGCTCTGCAATAATTTTAAATACTGATTGAGGTGAAATTTTCTTCTTAAAGGAAAATTGCTTTTTGCGGAAAGCGGGTGAAAAAATGTCTGGTAACGAACTTGTTTTGAAGATGAACAACAATGCGGATATAATAAAATCCATTGAAAAATTTGCCGAAGACAACAGCATTACTTACGGGATTTTTCAAAAAGGAGAGGGAAGAATAAGGGAAATAGACCTTGTTTCCCACGGCCGTAGCGGCAGCATAATTGGCACAAAATCCGAAGGGGATTTTGAAATTGACACAGTAAGCGGGCAGATAAGAAGGAGCAAAAGCGGAGAATGCGTAATTACACTTCGCCTTACCATAAGCAGTTCAGGCTTTACCGGAAAGGAAGGCCAGCTCATGGGCGGAAAAGCTTCGGGGCACCTTGAGCTTACTATTCTGAAAAAGGAAATCGGGAGAATAATAGAGGCATAATTCAAGATTTTTTTTTATTCTTTTTCAATTATTCAGGGATATTCAAAGGCACCTATATCCGGCTGCAAACCCCTTGGTTTTCCGTCTGCATCGATTCTGTTCCAGGGAAGCATTGTTGCGTCTCCTGTGTTGATGCCCGGCGAGCCTGTTCTCAGCAGCAAGTTGCCGGTTGCGGGGTTTGTGAACATTGGGTCTGCTGCTGTTGTTCCTGCGTCCTGTCCTTTTGCCTGCCACTGGGCTAGTGTGTAGTTGCTGCTGGCACTGTCTCTGTATGGCGTGGTAAGTTTTGGCAGATAGTAGTTGTTGTTGCCCGATTGCAGCAGAGGGTCGCTTGCCAAATGGCTTGCCAGGTTGTATATTTTTGTATTCCCTGCGTCTGTTAAAAGCGGGCCGCTGATTGCATTATTCTTAACTACGAGGGCATTGGCGCCTACCAGCCCTGCGCCGCTCACAAGTTTAATATATGTGGTATTGCTTGTGTAAGCAGAATTGTTGATTATCTTTGTTATAGAGTGCGAGTATGGCCCGCCGTTGTATCCGGCTGTGAAATTGATGATTGTAGCGTCGGAACTGGTTGTATAACGATTGTTGCGAAGAGTGAGATAGTCGCTCCCGTAATTATCGCTTCCTCTTGGCATGGGCGTGATGTTTATCTGGTTTCCTTCTATGACAATGTGGCGTAACACTGCTGCTGTTGATGCGGATTCTCCAGCGACATTGACCTGAACGCCAGTCAAATCGTTGTACGCGACTATAACATGTGAATGAATCAAACCAGAAGTATTACCGTGAAAGCGAAAGACAGACTTATCCGCGAATGGTGTAAATGTGTTGTGCGCCACAATAAGGTGTTCGCTGTAAGTGCGTAAAGGAGCTTCAGTGTTGTTTGCGGATGTGGTCCCAACGCAGCCCAGAACAGCTGTGCGCGGATTGTCGCTTATCCAGACGTCGTAACGCCCTATGTTCGCTGCTTCGCAATCCTGAAGCACGTTATTTTGGCGCCCCATCACGTCGTAGGCAGCAGTCATGTCCTGCACTCTAGTGCGCAAGAGCAGAGTGTTATTGCCCAGGTAAATGAAACCAGATCCCGGATCCGCGACTGTTGGATAACCGCCATCAATCCAGAGGTCCACGAAACGAGCGTCCTGCAAATTGCTGCCGTTAACAAACCCGCCTGTATTGACAACAAAGCGTGGGCGGTTGCCAATGCCATAAGCACCGACGTAGAACGCGCCGCTGGCTCTCGGACTCCAAGAGCTAACCACTTGGAAGTCGTTGCCGCGGTTGAACAATAATTTTACGTTATCGCCGGCTAGCGACTTTGCTTTCTCAAGCGACTGAAACGGACTGACTTGGCTTCCGTCACCAGTCAAATCGTTTCCACTTGCCGCAAAATAATAAGTTGTCCATCCTCCTGTTGGTTCTGCAGTAACGTTTATTGTTTGTGTGTATTCGTGGATTCCGCCTTCATCGTCAATAATTTTCAGTTTTACTTGATATGTTCCTTCATTTTCATACACGTGCGCTGCGTTCCATCCGAAAGCCTTGTTTTTTTCAAACCAGGAACCATCGCTCTTTTTTGCTCCCTGCTCCCAAAACCATAAAGGATCAGTGGAACTTGTTCCGCTCGGAGCAGGATCTCCGAAATCCCATTCGTAATTGAATGCAGCCCAGTCAGCATTCACTCCACCGTTCTCAATTGTTATTTGTTCGCTTACATTTGAAGAAGGCAATTGCGCAGGATCAACCCAGACATAGAGTTTTGCCCCGCTTGAACTTGGCAAAACAAAATTTCCTCCGGCTGAAACATTAGTTGTTGTTCCCGAATTCCAGGAAAGCGTTTTTGCAGCTGCATTAAAACTCAATGTTCCGTTTCCAAGCGCATTTGAAAAGCTGACAGTAGTAATCTTCACGCCCGTTATCTGCACTGGCTGCGCTGCAAGCCCTTTTGGCTGCACTACGCTGCTTGCCACAACAAGAGAAGCATTATCAACCGCGTCAAAGAAAACTCCCAGTGGCATGACTCCGCTTGTTCTGCTTGCTGTTGTCATTGTTGTTGTTCCGCATCCTGTTCCGGCTTTCCAGTCTCCAATGTATCCAAGCAGTGTTGGCATGTCCATTGAACCTGTTTTCCAGTCTCCAATGTATCCAAGTAGTGCCGGCATGTCAACGCATGCCTGTGCAAAAGCATTTCCAGCAAAAAGAGCAAAGAAGATAATGACAATCAGAAAGCGCAGATTAACAATTTTTTTTGGTGCTTTTGAAGGCATTTTTATCTTTAGTATAATTGCTTTCTGGTTTAAAATACTGTTCTTTTTCCTGCCGGCTTTGGGAAATTGCAAAAACAGTTATCCTAATTTTAACCCGAAAAACTGCAGAATCATTATTATGCTCAGTGCGCTCAAGCCTATTGTCGCAATTCCCGCCACGACATTGAATGCAAATCCGTTTTTGTATTCCCCCATTATTTTTTTGTTGTTGATAAGGAGAAGCATCATTACAAGGATTACGGGCAGCATTATCCCGTTTATTACCTGTGAAAAATACATTATGGGAATAAGGGGAATGTTTGGAATGAGTATTATTGCAGCGCCGATTATTATGAGAAAAGTTATTAAGCCGTAAAACTGCGGGGCTTCTTGTATTTTTTTGTTCACTCCCGAATTCCATCCGAATGCCTCGCACACAAAAAAGGATGTTGCAAGCGGGAGAATTGCAGCTGCAAAGAGAGAGGCGACAAAAAGCCCTATTCCGAAAAGCGCGGAAGCATAAATTCCCGCAAGCGGCTTTAATGCAAGCGCGGCATCTTCAGCGGAATTTACTGCGATTCCGTTTGCGAACAATGTTGCGGCTGTTGCGACAATTATGAAAAACATTATTATGACTGTTATCGCGCTTCCCACAAGCACGTCTATTCTTGAATACGCGTACTGCTCTTTTTTCAGTCCTTTTTCAACTACTGCTGATTGGAGATAGAACTGCATCCAGGGCGCGATTGTTGTTCCCACAAGCGCGACAATCATCATTATGTATGCGCTGTCAGTGTTCAATACAGGGGTTATTATGCTTTTTCCGACTTCTCCCCAATTCGGGTTTGCCATTAATCCCGCTACAACATAGCAGATGTAAAAAAGGCATGCAACCAAAAAAGCCCTTTCAAGGGTTTTATAATTTCCCTTGTGAATCAGAGCCCATACGAAAAAGGCGCAGAGAGGAACTAAAATGAATTTGCTTATTCCGAACATTTCCCCTGAAGCCGCTATTCCCGCAAATTCCGCAATCACATTCCCAATGTTTGTTATTACCAATCCCGCCATTAACAGGACTGTTATTTTTACTCGGAAATTCTCCCTTATCAGATCGCTTAATCCCTTTCCAGTTGCAATTCCCATTCTTATTCCCATTTCCTGTATGAAAAAAAGAATCACTGCAATGGGAATAAGCGTCCAGAGCAATGTGTATCCGAAATGCGAGCCCGCAATCGAGTATGTTGCGATTCCTCCCGCATCATTGTCCACTGCAGAGGTAATTATTCCCGGCCCCAAGGTAACGAGGAAAAGGAGAATTATTTTTTTGTTTATTCTGAAAGCCATTTTTTTCACTTTCTGTACGCGAGCTTTTCGTTTACCCTGTCTGCAATCATTCTTATCCTGTTCCATTTTTTCGGAGTTACTTCCTCAAAAACATCGTTCATTGAAATCACACCTACAAGGTGGTTTTTTTCATCGGCAACAGGCAGTTCTGTAAGGTGCTGGTGTGAAAAAACCTGTATGACTTTTTTCAAAGGCTCCTTCATTTCCAAAAAAACAGGCTCTTTGTTCATAATCTCTGAGATTTTTGATTTCGGCTTTGAAAGCAGCAACTGCTTTATTGTTATTTCCCCGCAGAGAGAGTTTTCATTGTCCACTGCATAAATCCTGTGCGGCTCTTCTTTCCAGTTTGCTTTTTTTATTAATTTTTTCAGGCCGCCTGCGGTTTCCTCCGAGTTTATTGTAAAAAATTCCCTGCGCATAATATCTGAAGCGCGCTTTTCGGGAGACTCTATTATTTTTTCTATTTTTTTCAGTATTTTCCTGTCCATCTGCCTTACTAGCATTACTATTTTTTCCTTGGGCAGGTTTGAAAGAGTGTTCAAAAGGTCTGACATTTCCGCGGGAGAAAGCTTATTAAGGATTGAACTGAATTTTCTCTCGTGCAGGTGCTCTATGAGGGATTTCTGCACCTTTGGGTCTGCCTCAATGAGTGTTTCCGCTGCCTTTTCATCGTCAAGCACATTGAAAAGAATCTGCCTTTCCGAATGGCTTAATTCGTCGAGCAGATCCGCAATATCTGAAGGATGGGCCTCGTTTATTTTTCCGCCAGCAAGATTCAATCCTATGTGCGCGGGAGAAAGAGACAGCTGCTGGACAAAAACCCAGGGCACTATCTGCGGCTTCATTTTCGGGTTTATCCAAAGCGCGGGCTTTTCAAGAGAAAGCCTGCGAAGAAGGCTTCTCAGTCCGAAAGAAACTCCAAGCACATAAAAATTTCCGTTTGTTTTTGAGAGCAGTACATCGTTTACTCTTACAACCTTCAAGCCGTTCGTATCCACTAACTGCCTGTCCATTAAAATTTCGTTTATCAGAAGGTCTGTTTCTTCAAGGTTCCAGCAGTTTGTTTTTTCCTTTATTGTGTTCATGTGAATGTCGTTGCTTACGCTTGCAACGAATTTCCAGGGAAACTTTAGTTTTTTTCCGTTTATTCCGATGACAAAATGAGTTATTTCCCCGAGCTCTGTGCCGTCCTTAAAAACAAGGTCGCTGAGCGCGCCTATTTTGTATCCCTTATCATCATAGACCGGCTTTTTGTAAATCTGGCTGAAATAAGTCACTTTTGCAATAAAATACACCCCGATTAATCAACGGCAAGAAAAAAATTTTTATTGTATTAATAGAGTGCTTTATCATATAAAAATTTTGCGCAATTTTTCGGAAAAACAAGCCTTAAATTTTTTTTTACTCCAGTATTATTATGTGATTATATGAAAATTCCGGGCATTAAACTCAAAGACGGAAATTCAATTCCCTCCCTGGGGCTTGGCACATGGCAGCTTACAGGCAAAAAATGCTTCGAGGCAGTAAGCATTGCGCTTGAAACAGGCTATCGCTTTATCGACACTGCGGAAATCTATTCAAACCAGAAAGAAATAGGCAGTGCAATAAAAGGCTTTCCAAGAAAAAAAATTTTTCTCTCCTCAAAGGTATGGGCATTGAATCTCGGCTTCAGCAAAACACTCAAGGCGTGCGACAAAACTCTTCAGGAACTCGGAACAGATTACCTTGACTTGTATCTTATTCACTGGCCCAACCGGCTTGTTCCCGTTGAGGAAACTTTCGCTGCTTTTGCAGAGCTCAAAAAACAGGGAAAAGTAAAATCCTTCGGAGTCAGCAATTTTTCCGCAAGGCGCCTTGAAGAGGCAATTCCAAAGGCAAAGGCAGCGGGAATTTCAATTGTGAACAACCAGTGCGAATTCCATCCGCATTTGTTCCAGAAAGAGCTTCTTGATTACTGCAAAAAAAACAAAATCGCTTTTACAGCCTATTCCCCTTTGGGGAGGGGCAGCGTCCTCAAAGATTCAGTGATAACAAAACTTGCAAAAGAATATTCAAAAACTCCCGCGCAAATCTGTTTAAGGTGGGAGCTGCAGAAAGGCGCTGTTGTTATTCCAAAATCAAGTTCAAGAGAACATTTGGAGGAAAACATTGCTGTTTTCAGCTGGAAGCTTTCAGAGGGCGACATTGAAAAAATAGATTCAATCAAAACAAGAAAACGCTTATTGAACCCGGTTTTTTTTGCGGATTTTTCTTAATAACAGGAAAAAATTCTGATTTCAGCGGACTGTAACTGTGTATGAGCCGCGGATTTGCTGTTCTAAAGATTGCCCTTCAAACATGTATTTGGCTGTTGTTCCGCTTGGAGCTCCGAATGTCCCTGTTCCTGCCGAAGCCGGCGCAGTGAGGACGTAAGTATAGGTTGTGTTTGCTGCGCCTGTAATAACAAGCCATTTTAAGTGCCCTGCCTGTGTGTTGTCTGCCCCTCCAAGATTTGCAATTGTCCAGCCTGTAGGAACAACTTCATCGATTGCATAATAAGTATGCCCTGTTCCCACAGTAGCTCTGAGCGAAACAGTTACATTGGTTCCGTGCAGGGCATTCAGGGAAGAAAGGCTTCTCACAACAGAGTCTGCTGTTCCGACGCATGCGCTTGTGTTAAAGCCATAGCAATCAGAATTGCATGTCAAGGTTCCCGAAGCAAATCCCTGTGTAACGCATGTTTTGCTGTTCAGGTTGCTTGAGTCGCACACCTCCGGGCTCTGGATTGTGCTGTTTCCGCAGTTTTGTATGCTTTGTATGTTCAGCGAGATATTTCTTGTTGTGCTGTTTCCGTTTGCCGTAAAGGCAACTGTATCGGAATAAGTTCCTATTGGAAGCGTGTTTGCTCCAGAGCCGATTGCCGCTGTTACTGTGTCTGTTCCCGCTGCTGCAAGAGTTCCTGATGTTTTTGAAAGTGTTGTCCATGCGGCTGTTTTTGTTGCTGTCCAGTTAAGGCTTGTTGTTCCTAAGTTTACCAATGTGTATGCCTGACTGTTGGGGTTGAACGGGCCTCCGAATGCGCCCGCGCTGTTCAGCCCGCCTGCCGGAATTACTGCCAATGTTGCAGTGGGAATAATTATCATGAGTGCTGCTGTTCTTGTTGTGTTTCCGTTTCCGTTTGTCGTGTTTGTGAATGTTATTGTGTCGTAATAATCCCCCTCTATAAGCGTGTTTGCGTTTGAATTGATTGAAACTGTTACTGTTGTGCTTGCCCCTGCAGCGAGTGTTCCGGATGCGCCTGACAATGTAAGCCAGCTTTGTGTTTTTGCCGCAGTCCAGTTAATGCCTGTTCCGCCTGTGTTTATTAGAGTGTATGTTTGTGAGCTTGGCGAGAACGGTCCTCCAAGGTTTCCGGCGCTGTTTAAGCCTGTTGCGGGAGTAACTGATAATGTTCCCGCTGTGCTTTGCACTGTTACTGTTACAGTGTCTGTTGCTGTGTTTAGTGCGCGGTCTGTTACTGTTAAGGTATAAGTTGTTGTTGTGGTTGGGGAGGCTGTTGGTATTTTGCTGGTTGAGCTGCTTAATCCTGTTGTTGGCGTCCAGGAATATTTGTATGATTTTTTTCCTCCGCTTGCGCTTCCGTCCAGAGTAGTCGAGCCGCCTAATGTTATTGTTTTGTCAGGCCCTGCGTTTGCTACTAGGGCGGATGTTTGTGTGCCCTGAGCTCCTTCCGGAGACGCTTGTTGTGGAGACCCTGCTATGTCTATTGTCATTCCTTTTCCTCCGAAGCAGCTGATTGAACGGAAGTTAGCTATTTCTCCAGTGCAGACGTTTCCGTTCCATTGGCAGTCTTCCGGCCAGCATTCTTGTGTCGGCGCTGCTATGCCGCATTGTTCTTTTGGAATGCCTGTGCATAATGAATTCAGTATTGCCTGCCGTGTGTTTTCAGCGCTTGGGTTGTTTGCGCTGGTCAGCAAAAAAATTGCCAGGCTTGCGATCAGGACAGAGCCGCCCATAATAAGCAGGTATTCAAGTGCGCCCTGTGCTTTTGAAGGCATTTTTATCTTTAGTATAATTGTTTTCTGGTTTAAAATAATATCCTTTTTTTCCAAAAGCATGGAAGGGTATTATTTCTCGAATACGACTGCTTTGGGGTTTGCGCCGAGTTCTTTCAGGGCTTTTTTTATTGCCTCCACAAAGGGGGGAGGGCCGCAGATGTAAAAGCTCTGCTTAAAATCAGAAATTTTTTCCTGCAAAAAAGTTTTGTCAATAAACCTGTTTTTGTATCCCTGCTTTTTTTCATTCGTTAAGGTAAGCACAAGGCTCTGCGGATTTTCCCTGAACATTTCAGTGAATTCCTTTTCGAGGATAATGTCCTTTTGTGTTTTGTTTGAAAAAATCAGCGAGTTTCCCGCAACCTGCCCGTTCTCTTTCAAATCGCGGAGAATTGCAATGAACGGAGTTATTCCCGCTCCGCCTGCAATGAAAACTCCTTTTCCCTGAAAGTTTATTGTTCCAAAAGGCTCTTCAATAATCAGTTCGTTTCCCGCCTTTAATTTGTGCAGTTCTTCAGTAACTCCCTTGTGGTCTGCATATCTCTTGATTGTGAATTCGAGCACAAGGTCTGAGTTCATTGAAGTGAATGTGAAAGGGCGTTTTTCGCCTTTCAATTTCGGATTGTTGATGCTTAAGTCGACTGCCTGCCCCGGCAGGTATTTGTAGCCCTGCGGCTTTTCAAGGATAAATCTTTTCACGTCGTGCGTGACAAATTCTGTCATCAGGATTTTAATTTTCTGTTCCATGAAAACACGCATATTTTATTTTTAAGAACCGTGCTTTGAAGCCCTTGCTCCCGCGCTCGCGGGATTTCTGCGCATGTGCGGGTTTTTCGGGATTATTATCCATGCAATTATATACGCAATTATTCCGAATCCGAATGAAACAAGCGTAAGCGCAATCCAGAGCAATCTTACAAGCGTTGAGTCTACTTCAAAATATTCTCCTATTCCCCCGCATACTCCGCCAAGCCATTTGTCCTTATCAGAGCGGTAAAGCCTTTTCACTTCAACCTGCTTTTTCGCCTGCCATTTTGCCATTTTAAAAACCCGAAATTTGTTTTGTTCTTTCCGATATAATTATGCGTGTTTGGCTTTTAAATAAACCGAGTTTCTGAAAAGAAAGCGCAGTCGCCCTGTCTCAGCAGCGTGCAATGAGTTCAAGTGCCAAAAGTAACCAACGCAATCTATCTTGCCGGGCTTTTTTAAAGCATCTTTCAGGCTTTTTTACAATAGTTTTTCGAATTCTTCTCTTTCCATTTTTAATTCTTTTTTTATTATTTTCAAGAGCAATCCTCTGTCGATTTTTGTGTTGCTGTGGACTGGTATTACAGTCATTCTTCCGTCTGAATGGACAAAGGTTGCGTGGCTTCCTTTTTGCCTTAAAAACCTGAAGCCGAGTTTTTCAATGATTTTTACCAGTTGTTTTGGCGCAAGCGGCCTGAGCTTAGGCATTTACGACAACTTCTTTTATTTCAACAAATCGTTTTTCAGGCTTTTTGTCCAGTTCTTGCAGTGATTCCAAATAGAGTTCAATTGCTTCTTTAATGTTGACTAAAAGCTCTTCCATTGTTTTTCCTTGAGAATAACAGCCGGGCAATTCCGGAACTTCTGCAATCAAATAACCATCCAAGCCATTCTCAACCACAACTTTAAAAGTCTGTTCCATTGCAATCACCAGTAAAGATTGTACCACAAGCAAAATAAAAAAGCTTCTTTTTTGGATTTGTTCGCAACAATGCGCAATGAGTTCAAGTACCACGTCTGTCAAAAAAAAGACATCAAAAAATTGTCTGCAGAAGATTTTTATTCGGACTGTGCCTAAATATCCTAAAAGCGGATTTGGGCGTTGCAATGAGAAGCCATATCGGAAAATCTTTCGGCGGTTTTTTTAAGGCGGCTTTTTTTGATTCTCCATTGTACACTGTTGCGGAGCTTACGGGAAAATGCAACCTGCGCTGCAAAATGTGCTCTGTCTGGAAAACCTTTGATTTTAAGGATGCGGATGCGAAAAAATACATTGAGACAATTAATTTTCTGGAAAAAAAAGGCGTAAGGATTGCAATGTTAACGGGAGGAGAGCCGCTTCTGCGCAAAGACATTGGCGAAATAATGCGCGGCATTAACACAATAAACATTATCACTACAAACGGATTTCTGCTTGCGGAAAAAATAAACGAAATTTCGGAAAACTGCGATTTTGTTTTTGTAAGCCTTGATTCTCCGAATCCCGAGGAGCACGATGAAATCCGCGGAGTGAAGGGCGCTTTTGAAAGGGCTGTTGCGGGAATTAAAAAAACAACTGAAATTGGGATTCCCGCGCATATTGTCATGACAGTGATGGATTCCAATATTGAACAGATTGAAAAAATGTGCGAACTGGCAAAAGATCTGGACTGCCTTATTTCGACAAATTACCTGATAAGTTTGAATCGGGAATATAATGGCAAGGCTGTTTATTTCAACAATTCAAGCATTGCAGCGCCGCTTGAAAGATACGTTGAATCCGTTAAAAAAATGCAGAAAAAATACAGAAATTTTATCACAACTGATTTTGAATTGAAACTCCTGCGGGAGGGCGGCAACAAGACAAAGTCTCCGCTCTGCAGGGCAGGCAGGACTGTCATTGGGATAAAGCCTGATGCAAGCATTGCCTTTCCCTGCACGCACTATCCAAAAAAATTCCTTTCAACTGCCGAATGGGAAAAAACAAAGGAAATCGGGGGAAAATTCCCTTTCTGCGAGGGCTGCCAGATAAAATGCTACATCCAGCCGAGCATTGTTTCCCGGCCTTCGAAATGGCTTTCAAGCCTCAGCATTCGGGATTTGCAGGGAGTCCTCGGCAACGCAAGAGTATTTTAATGAATATATAAAATACAGAATTAAGGCAGTTAACACGAATTATTTTCCCGCCACCAGATAACGCGAATAATTGAAGGCAGTAATGCTTTTTGTTATCAGCAGGCTCATTTCAACATAGCAGTTCAGGTAACATTCAGTATCGCGCGGGCATTTCTTCACACGCTCACGAAGAATTTTTGCTTGCTTTGAAAGCCAGATTTCTTTCAAAGGCTTTTCCCGTATCGAGCCTATTGTTGCCTCCTGTATTCCGCCTTCCGCAAGATTCAGGCCTCCGCAGGGAAAAATTACCCCCCCGCTCGGAGTGATTTCAAGCATAAACCTTCCTACCCTGCAGTCCCAGTGCTTCCTGTCGCGTATGATTTTCAAAAAATCTTTGCTGTTCAAGACAGGATAGCCTTTTTTCTTGAGCAGAAGCAGTTTGTCTATTGTTTCCTTAAACTCTTTTTCTTTTGGTTTCAGGCTAAGCCATTCGGGAGTAAAAGGGCCCTCTATTATGGGCTGAAAACTTATTGTAGTGCGGTTTTCCTTTGCAAACTCTGCAAGTGGAACAATCTGGTCGAGATTCGCGCCGCTGATGACAGTGTTTATGTCGACGCTTAATTTTTTTTGGCTTGCTGCAAGCTTTATTGCGGAAACAATTCTTTCGTGCAGATTTTTTTCATTGAGCCCGCGTATCTTTGCATGCCGTTCATCAAAGGCATCAAGAGAAATTCCCACATGGTCCAGATAAGGCAGAATTTCAGGCAGCCTTTTTTCAAAAAGCAGCCCGTTTGTTGTAAGGCTGTTTATGAAGCCGATTTTTTTGCTGTACTGCATTATTTCCGGCAAATCCTCTCTCAGCAATGGCTCTCCGCCGCTCATTCCGTAAATTACTGAATTGAGTTTTTTGCACTGGTCCAAAAAATCAAAAATTTCCTCTTTTGCCAGCGGCTTTTGCTTTTTCTGCTCCCTCCAGAAAGTGCAGTAATTGCAGCGCATATTGCAGTCAAGCGTTACAATATGTGAAACAAAAAAAGGCGAGGGCATGCCGAACATGTTGCCCGTGTAGGATTTTGCGGCTCTCCAAAAAACAGAAGCGAATGACATGCAATCAAAAAAAATTAAACTGCAAAAGCATTAAATAAGTAAACACTGCCCTGCGGATTTCTGATTCAAACAATTTTTTTTACGTGCTTGCTAGTTGTATGTCCAATGAGCTATAAAGTGCTTTTAGGTAGACCATTTGTTTTTCTTTGATTTTTTCGATTAGATTGTATTTTTTTAGCAAGTTTGCGTCTCTGCTGATTGCTTCTTGTTTTCTTTTTAGTTCATCGGCTATTTCGCTTATTGTTTGTTTCTCGGCTTGGTGCTTAATTAAATATCTAAGAAGTTCAAATCTTTTTGGCGAAAGAATTTCGTACAGGTCTTTATTAGTATCCAAAAAAAGCGTGTGAGTATTTTTCTTTGCTTTTTGGGGATTGTCAAAAACCGCTTTAAGCTCTTTTCTTTTATCGGCCCCAATCTTAATTACCAAATTATCCATTTTTTATCCCCCTAAATTTTAAACCAAGTATCGCTTATTAAGATTATAACACGTTAGGTTATATAAATAGTTTGTTTTTCTTATTTTTCTTTGAATTTTGTAAGGTATTGCCTCCATTTTTTTTCTATATTGTCAACAAACTCTTGCATTGTATCGTAACTTATTTCTTTATCCAAATTTTTCTTTTCATGATGGTTGCGAAAGAACTGGTGCATATGCGCTTTTTCCCGCGCTGAACAATCATAGCGCAATATTTCCCGTGGCTTCTCATCAATTATCAGGCAATAGCTTACTGAAAATTCTTCCAGGCTTTTGCCGTCTGAAGTGAAAACAAAGCGAATAAAGACCTTGTTCTTCTTTTCCTTGTCAAGATACCAGCTGTAACTCCGTTGCCTGTCCTTTTCAACCATAAAAAAACCTTTTTATTGCTTTGATTTTATCAATTCCAGAATCTCTTTTAATGGTTTGTTTTGTTCCGTCAATAAGCGATTCGGCTCTGCAATGTGAACAATATAGAAATAGAAGGTAAGTCGCCCTGGCCGGGAATCGGACCCGGGTCGCAACCGTGACAGGGTCGCATCCTAACCGCTAGACTACCAGGGCATTTGATTTTTTCAATCTGCAATGCGCTAACTAATTAGAATTTGGGTATTTTTTTAAAGCAATTCTTTTTGCCTTTTAGGAAAAAGAAAGAGATAAGGAGAAGGCGCGCAAGCGCGCTTTCCCTGCCTTCCTGTTTTAAAAAAATTTTATTTTCCTGCGAGTTTTTTTGCCTTGACGTGTACCCAGAGCTTTTTTGTCATTTCGCTCGGAGCAATGTTGCCTGTTCCGAAGACTTTTTCCATTGTGTCGGTGTCTCCCTTGAAGCAGATCGAATATCCGCCGAATGGTTTTTTTGCTGCCATGTTTTCAACCTCCTTTCAATTCAAAAATTTATAATTCTTTATTGCATTATTTTTGCAATCGCAATTCCTCCGATGAGGTAAGTTATGAATCCGCTCAGTGTCCAGATTGTAGTAAGCCCTGCTGGCAGGTTTATCATTAAGAACATTGTCATGCTCATCGGAATTCCCGCAACAAGGAACAGCAGTGCTCCGTAATACAATCCCTTTCTCACTGCGGACTGTTCTTTTATGCATGATTTCACCTTGTCAAAAACAAACGCGTAAAGCATTCCCGCTATGAATCCGAATGCAACCGAAAGAACAAAAAATTCAGGCGGAGGCGGCCCGGCGGCAGGCATCATTATTTTGCTCCACACTGAAAAATAATTGGGATCCAGATAATAGCCCATCGAGGCTATTGATTCAATCATGTGGATGACAAAACTTATTACTGCGAAAACAATTCCCGCTCCGATTATTCTTCCAATCCTCATTTTTACACTTTCCAGAGGTAATTTAACAGTAATTAATAACGATTAACGGTTTTTATTTGTTTTGTTCAGGAGCAATGCGGCTTCCGCATCGCAGAAAACCAGAGCATTTTTATGCCTTTGCAGGAATGAAGCCGGAATTTTTAAGGAAGGCCTTTCAAACATTTTTTTTACTGCCAGCGCTTTTTTCCTTCCCTTTGCAATCAGAATTATTTTTTTCGCCCTGAGAATAGTGCCCAAGCCCATTGTAACTGCCTTTTTCGGAACTTCCTCCCCTGCTCCAAAAAAGCGCGAATTTATTTTTCGGGTTGCGGCTTTCAGGCTTGCAATTCCTGTTTTTGAATCAAAGCGCGTGCCAGGCTCGTTGAATGCAATGTGCCCGTTTTGTCCAATGCCGAGCAAAGCAAGGTCAATTCCAATGCGCTTCACAAGCGCCTCTCTTTCGCGCGCCTGTTTCTGCAAATTTTCTGCTCCGTTGAAAAGAAAAATGTTTTTTTCCTGCGCGTTTATTTTTCCCAAAAAGTTTTTGCGCAGGAAAAACGCATAAGAATATTTGTTCTCCCGCGATAATCCCGCATATTCGTCGAGATTCATGAAAACTGCCTTTGAAAAATCGATTTTTCCCTGCATGCACTGCTTAACAAGCTCCTTGTAAAGCGCAAGCGGGCTGCTCCCTGTAGGAAGGGCAATAACAGCCGACGGCTTTTTTTTCAAAAGCAGGGAGATTTCTTCCGAAATTTTTTTTACAAAGATTTTTTCAGGATAAACAAACAGCTGCATTGAAACCATTGCAGATAAGGGTTTTTTTTGTTAAAAAGGGTTTGGGTAGGGCATTGCAAAATATTAAAAATCAGGAATTTCCTAATAGTAGCATGGAAAAGCTTGACATGGCAATTTGGATTGTTCTTGCAGTGGTTGTTTTTGGCTTCTTATTCGTTACTTTCTTTTTCATGGCTTGCTGTCCTGTTGGCGGCGTTGTCTGCAACAGTTCCGACCCGACGAAAATAGTTATGCAAACTTACAACATTTCTACCCAAGGAGAGATTGGAGTAAATATTCAAAACTACACTGGCGGCCCGATTACAATCAATCATTTGTCAGGAAATGGAAGCATGGCAAATGTTTCTGCCGATGTGCCATTGGGCAGCATTCTTGAAGATAAAAATAGAATGAAGCTTTTTGTTGATTGCGGCGGCAGTCCCTGCGTTAATGGTTATCAATACACAGGCAACACAGACATGAACTATACTGATCAGTTTGGCTATCACAAATCCGTTAAGCTTGCTTGTGTGGGAACACTAAGATAATTACTTGTTTTTTTCCACCGCAATTACGCTTTCCCTTACTGTTCCTACTTTGATTGTCCTGTTGCGCATGCACTGGATCTGCCTGCAACTATTATTCTAGTCGAAATATTTTTGTATTAAATATTCCAATGTTGTTTTTTCCCAACCGCGATGCTGAATCATTTTTAAGAGGCTTTTTTTTGCTTCGGTTTTTGAAATAATTTTTTGCTTGGCTAATTCTATAACCGCGGCAGCCGAAATCCTGATTGAAATTGATTGTGCCCTTGCCATGCCTGCCAGGGCATAGGAGGCGTCCAAGTCGTCCATTAAAATAGTTTTGGTTTTTTGTTCAAAGGCAAGCTCAAAACACTCGGCTTCGCCAAAATCAATATCTTTTCCCAGAAGGTTTTGTACTTTGTTTTTTTCCGCAATATTTTTAATTGTTATTTTGCCTGTTTTTATCAATTCCAAAACCATTTTTGCGGCGGATGCTTTTGCATCATTGCGTTCTGCAATCTCTTCAAGCTCTTTTTTTACCTGCAGCGGAATCAAAAGAGCCATTGCCTTGCAGATTTCTTCGAGCCTGCCGGAAAAAGCCAGGGAGACAAGTGCGGAAGTATCCGCTATTGCCTGCTTCAAGTCACAGGCCTTCCTGGAAGGATTTTTCGGCTGTTTCTACAAAAAAAGCAGTTTTTTTTGATTCCTCATAGCCGAGAATGCGCACCAAATCATCAAAAGAAATCTTTCCCTGCGCAAACCTGTGCGCCACTATTCTTTTGATCTCATCGATTTCTTTTTCCTTTTGCAAATAAATAAGTGTGGCTTTTCTTATGACTTCCGACTGTGAAGCCATTTTTTTTTGCGCAACTTCATCAATTTCTTTTCTTTCTTTAGAATCAAACCTTACAGTTACAACCTCAGAACGCACAACAATCACCAATGTAATACAGTGTATTACATTATTTAAAAATATTGTTTTTCAAGGCTTTTCCAGCACTATTACGCTTTCCCTTACTGTTCCTACTTTGATTGTCCTGTTGCGCATGCACTGGATCTGCCTTGCGACAATTTTCTGGGCAAGTTTGAAGCCGAGCTTTTCAGAAATTTTGATTATTTCATCGTCTGCCTCGACTGTCTCGTATGGGAAGCATCCGCCTCCGATTACAATAACTGCTTTTCCTCCCTGCTTCAGCGCAGTGAACAGGTTGCGCAGGACTTTTTCCATATCCTCGAAATAAGCGCGCGCAATCAATGGCTGTTTTGTTTCATAGTCTCTTCCTGTTGGGGCATCAGCAATGTGCGCCCTTAACCTTGTTTCCTGCGCATTGAAAAACAATCCGAGTTCCATTTTGTAAACGCTCGTGTATTCGATCTTGTTCAAATATGGCGGGGAAGTAATAACGCTTCCGATTGAATTTTCCTTGAGCTTTGTTATGCGCGCATCTGCCTCGAAAATTTCGGGTTCAATATCGCTTAATTTCGCCTGTTTCAAATCAATGAGCATTTTTTTTATTTTTCCGAGCAAAAGTTTTTTCACGGGCATTTCCGGCTTTTTCTGCTTTCTCAAAGAGCCGCCGATTTTTATCACGTTTGCAACCCTGCTTGTAGTGTCAATTAGCGCCAAGAGAAAAAATTTTCTTGTTCTCGCATCCGCTATCTCATTGATTTTTTTGTAGTAAAAAAAAATGTCGTCAAGGCTTTTTTCCCTGAACAATCGCCTTATCTGCTTGTTCGAGAATTTTCCAATCTGCCTTGGCTCTAATTTTGAAAATTCTTCAAGCTGTTTTTCAAGCTCTTCAATCCTGTAATTGCGTGTTTTTGCTTCGGAGACAAATGCAGCGAGCGGGCTTGCGTCAAAGCCAATGCTTTTCAATCCAAGCTCTTTTGCAGTTAAGAGAGTTGTTCCCACTCCGCAGAAGCAGTCAAGAATAGGCTCTTCAAGCTTGAATTCGCTTACTGCCCATTCCACAAGCTTTTTTGCAAATCCTTCCTTGTAATAGAACCAGTTATGAATCGGCTCTGTCTTGTTCGGGACAAAGGTTACTAGCTCTGCCAAATTGCTTGGAATCATAATTAAAAATCAGTGTGCATTAAAAATAAAAATCCGAAAAAAGCCGTATTTCAAAAAGTTTTTTTTTGCAGTTTTTTTTATCTTGCTGTTGCAGTGTATGGCCCTTTGACTGTTTGTTCTGCTGTCTGCCCTTCAAACATGTATTTTCCAGAGAAAGTTCCTGTTCCCGCAGAAGAAGGAGTTGTTAATATGTAAGTATAACTTGTGCTTGCTGCGCTTTGTATTACGAGCCATTTCAAATGCCCTGCCTGGCTGTTGTCTCCCGCGCCAGTGCTTTTTATTGCCCATCCGCTTGGAATTGTTTCATCTATTGCATAATATGTTTGCGCGGGACTCAGGGTAACTGTTAAAGTAACGTTCACATCTGTTCCGTGCAGAACGCTCTGGGAAAAAAAGCTTCTTATTACTGTTCCGGCAGCCGGCGTGCAGGCGCTTGTATTAGGACCATAGCAATCCGCATTGCAGCTTAGTGTTCCGGAAGCAAATCCTTCCGTTAAGCAGGTGTGCCCTGCCAAAGCAGTTCCATCGCAAACTTCCGGCGCCTGTTGGATATTGTTTCCGCAAACCGGCGCTGCTGTGCACTGGCTTGTATTGAAAGTGCAGTCTGCATTGCATGAAAGCGTTCCCGAAGAAAAGCCCTGTGCTGCGCACGTCTGCCCTCCAAGGCTTGTTCCGTCGCATGCTTCAGAGCCGTTTTTTATTCCATCGCCGCAAAATTGAGTTGTTGTGCAGGTGCCCCAGCCTGAGCAGTTTGAGGCGCATATTTGTGTTCCGGAATACCCGGAAACAGTGCAGGTTCTTGTGCTGTTTGGCGGGTCGCAAACTTCGTTTATGCCGTCATTGTTTGGCACTTGTAATTCTGAGTCTCCGCAATAAGTGCAATCAGCATCTGCCGGATAATGGCAATTGTTCGGGCATGTTCCATCCAAAGTTCCGCAGCCCGGTTGCGTTACTTTAGTTCCGCCGAAGCATCCTAAAGTCCTTGCTGCTGCGCCGGCTCCCGCGCATTGGTTCCTTTTCAGAATGCAATCGCTTGCAATGCAAACCCCTGTTCCGTCAGGGTCTGCGGATCCGCATTGGGCCGGAGTAATGGCTGCGCAAAGCGCATTTATCAGCTTCTGGTTGTTAGTGCTGCCTTTGCCGCTGCCACCAGCAAGCAGGCTGTTTATTGTGCTTGTTTCGCTCAGGCCGAGCAAAAATAGCATTAGCAAAGCGAGAAATATTGCCCCGCCGGCAATCATGGCATATTCCAAAGGACTGTATGCTGCTTTGTACCCGTGCTTTTTTCTAGCCATATTAATCAGCCATATTGCCTTTCAATGATAATAGAATAATTGTCCTATTTATACCTTTTGATTTTCGTTTTTTTTCTCCAAGCATGCGAAACAATGCGCTGCACGGGTTTTTTGCCTCGGAGACAAATGCAGCGAGCGGGCTTGCGTCAAAGCCAATGCTTTTCAGGTCGAGTTCTTTTGCTGTGAGGAGAGTTGTTCCCACTCCGCAGAAGCAGTCGAGAATAGGCTCTTCAAGCTTGAATTCGCTTACTGCCCATTCCACGAGCTTTTTTGCAAATCCTTCCTTGTAATAGAACCAGTTGTGAATAGGCTCTGTTTTGTTGGGAACAAATGTAACTAATTCAGAGAGATTTGGTGGAATCATGCACAAAGATTAGAATTAGAGAAGAATAAAAAAAGAAAAAGCGCATTTTTTTCTTAAGCGGATGGTTCCAAATTGTCCGGGATTAGGTCTGAATCAGAATCTGTTTTGTCCACTTGAAAAGCGCGCTAATCTTGCAAATGCATCTGTCAGCCCTTGTTTGTAGGCAACAGTAAAGTCCCCGTTTCCGTAAGCAACAATTCCGCCAATCGAAGCCGGAGGTTTGCCGCCTACCCACACGTTCCAAGAATAAAGGAATGCTCCTGTTTTTGAATAAAGGCTTATCTGATTGTTCAACGGGTCTGTGACATACACAATGTTGTATGTAGGGTCTGCGGAAATTCCGTATGGATACAATAATTTTCCTGTTCCAAAGCCGTAATTGCCACCAAAGCTTGTTATATAATTTCCTTGGGAATCAAATTTTTGGATGCGGTGGTTTCCCGAATCCGCAACATACAAGTTTCCTTGCGAATCAACAGTTATTCCCTGGGGAAATTTGAATTGCATGTTTCCTGTTCCTTCGCTGCCGATTGTAGCCAAAAGAACAGGATTCAAGGCGTCTAAAACATTGTATTTTTTTATGTTGTGCGCCAGGGAATTGCTCACATACAAAAAACCGTTTGTTTCGTCAATGGCAACGCCGCCTGGAAAAGAAAAGCCGTTGATTGTAACCGGCCGGGAACCCGAAGGAAAAGCCGCGGGATAGCCGCAGTTAATGCTTTGGTTTCCATAGCTTAAATCAAAGGATTTTACTGTTCCATTGCCCACCAAGCCGCCGGCGCCTCCGCTGTCAATGTTCCCGGAAATATAAACCCGTTGCCTTGCATTGTCAATTGCAATGCCGCTTGGAAAAGAAAAGCAATCCCAAAAATAGCCCCAATAAAAACCGTCGCTGATATCGTCTGTTTCCTGTGTATGGACATTGACAGTGTCAATGCCCGAAATTGGGCTGTAAAGCGTTCCATTGCTGAAAGCAAGCTGCCCGCCCACAGTGCTCACGGAATAGCGCTGCCCGCTGACAAAATCATTCCAGCTATTTGCAAGGGCTATTTTGCCCGGGTCAAATTGTTGCTGCAATATGCTGATTGTTTTGTCCTGTTGATTGTCTCCAATGGAATTGCCTGCGATTGCATACAGGCGCTTGTTTTGAATTAAAAATGCTACCGGGGTATTATCCTGCAAAAAAACAAGGCTTTTCAATGTTACATTGCTGCCCGCAGGAAACAAATATATTGCTTTTTTTTCGCTCCAGCCTGAAGCAGTCCTTTGCATTTCAAAAACCGCGTTTTGAACGGAAAACGCGATGTGCAAAATCCCTTCCCTGTCCAATGCCCAGGCATACGAAGAAGGCTTTGGTTCGATTGCCACTGGTGAAAAAGTCCATCGCTGGCCGTCAAAAAAGACTTCGTAGAGATAACCCTGGCTTTCCGGATTGAAAAAGAGGATTGAAATCTTTCCGTTTCCAAGCGGAAAAATGTCTTTTTCCACCAGCCAGGTCAGCTGCGTTCTGCTTGCGACGTCAGTGCAGTTGAATGTGCTTGTTGACTGCCATTTGTAATTCCCGTTCCACCATTCCCAATATGGGGAACCGCTTTGGGAGTCATAGAACCTTGCAATGCAGGTTTTTTTTTCGGGAATGTTGTAAAAAACAAGCCAGTACGCATTGATGGAACCATCAAACGCGAGCATTGGATACCCGTATGCCTTGTCAACAGGAACGCCTGCAGAGGGAACAGAAACATACTCCGTGCGGTATGCGGAAGTCCAGTTTTTCCATCCGGAACCGTCCCAAAGTTTCCAAACGCTTGAAGCGTCCTGCGGAAAATATTTCAGCATTGTTATTTTTGACTGCGGGCTTCCATATGCGTAACCATAGTTTGCGGCAGCAAGTATGGAACCATTGCTGTTAATGGCAAGGTCTCCAAGGCTGCCGTTCCAGGAATACACTATTCCCTGCCCGCCGATTCCCGTAAAATTCCCTCCGCCGTTCCATTTTTGCAGGGAGTTTTCGGATAGAATGAAATTGAAGGAGTTGCCGTGTTCATCAAGGGAACTGGGCAATGTTTTTCTTGTTCCCTGGTACAATCCAAAAACAGTGTTTGCAGGAAATTCAAAAGCGCGCATGGTTGTGTTGGCTGAATTGAACGTTGTTTCCGTGAGTGACAAAGGAACAGGAATGCTGTTTTGCCCCGCGTTCCAGCCGTTTTCCGTGAAAAGCTCCCAGTTTTTGGATTGGAGATTAAGGCGCCCCATAAACATGTTTTGGGAAAGGGAATTCATGAGTGTCGAGCCGAAAAAATAGTAAACCGCGTTTGCTGTTGATACGGGATAGGCATCGGCGGTTTCAGGGCCAGTGTCGATTGGCATGCCGCTATTGAGCAAAACCCAGTTTGCCTGTGGCGCGCTGATTATTGTTAGGGAGACTGCTCTTGTTGTGTTTCCGTTTCCATTTGTTGTGTTTGTGAATGTTATTGTGTCGCTGAATGTTCCTGCTGCAAGGCTGTTTGCGCTTGCGTTGATTGAGATTTTTATTGTTTCTTTTGTTCCTGCGGTTATTGCTCCGCTTGTTTTGTTTATGTCAATCCATGCCGCTGTTTTTGCCGCAGTCCAATTGATGTTTGTTGTTCCTGTGTTTGTTAAGGTGTAAACAATTGAGTTTGGAGCGAACGGCCCTCCGAATGTTCCTGAGCTAGTTAGCGTGGCTGCAGGCGAAACTGATAGTGTTCCTGTT
>Ga0209542_10001970_pt1 | contig 47054 bp, 63 predicted proteins | sample RifCSPhighO2_01_FD_184028 | JGI IMG/M metagenome (GOLD analysis project Ga0209542, IMG submission 184028) | Soil microbial communities from Rifle, Colorado - Rifle CSP2_plank highO2_0.1 (SPAdes) (version 2) | ecosystem: Environmental > Terrestrial > Deep subsurface > Rock core/Sediment ...
GACTGATCATAATGTGGCTTGACCACGAATAGGAGTATGTCGTAATGTTTTTCATCACAATAAAACTTAAAAACTTTAAAAATGTAATAAATTAGTCCAATTAAAGAATTCTCATAGGAGTTACTGATACTTATATTAAACAAAGATTGTTTTTATTTTTATAAGTTATATGCCAAAATTTATACATAATTTATTTGCAAGAGTTGTTGATTTATTTTAATTAATCTAAATTATAGTCAAGAATATTAACAGTTACCCTGTGAAGGAAGACGCAAAAAAAGCAACCACCTAATATTTACTGTGTAGAAAGTATATTTTGAGCTTTTCTCACAAACTCTAATGTTTTCAAACGCAGATCTTCAACATTATTTTTATCAAAAATAATTTGGCTTGAATAAGACGCCTTCTCTCGTTCATCTTTAGTTTTTACATAAAAGAGAATATCTTCATTATCCAAATAGATTTTATTCAATAACTCGATGTCGGAACCCGAGAGTTCTGTATTGTAATATTCCTTTATGAGAATACATAGCGTAGCGTCGTGATTTTTTGAATAATATCCTCTCTTAAGTATTAATGCCAAAGCCATGTGATAAGCGGCATAGTAACAACCCACTATTGCCCAATCAGAATAACCATCATCCAAAGTATCTTTTACAAATTGCGCGTTGTGTTCTGCTTTTGTGACGTGTCCGTTAATCTCTGTTTGTTCTCCTTTTTGTTTCACTAGAATTTTTTGTTTGAGATAATTTGCTATTCGCTTATCAAGCGCTTCTTTTTTATTTAGGACTCCTTTGAGTTGTTCTTCATTCATTTGCTATTGCCCCATAATAATACTTAGCATTGAATACAGGGAAACCTGTTGTTAATGCAGACTGAACAACATAGTCTTCCTTCATTTTTAATTCTTTTCTAAACTCTTCTTCTGTTAAATTAAAGACTTGCAGCTTTAATCCTGTTTGTGCCTCAACATACTTAACAGTTTTTTTATCTTCATTTTTAACAGAATTTATTTGAAGAATGTCAATATCTGAATCTTTTCTAAAGGTTTCTTTTGCTGTGGAGCCGAACACAATAACTAATAATGGCTTTTTCTCAAGTTTCTCGATGTAAATCTTTATAGCGTCTCTTCTTAGCAGAGGTAGACCTTCTAATTTCTCTTCATCAAATAAAGGGAATATATTCGGTATTTGTTTCTTTACTACACAAAATTTCTTTAAGTTTGCTTCTTTGGAAGCCTTTAAGACTCCTTGTTTGACTAGATTATTTAAGTGCCTTGAGATGCTACTTTCATTCATCTTTGTCCCTCGTGCAATTTCCCGCAGATGTAAAGAAGAATTATGATTATTGTAAAATAATTTTAATGTCTTCCAAACCGCAGGCTTTATTATTGTTTGCATATTGTAAACAATTGTTTGAATTAAGCAAACATTATAAATCTTTCGGTTGGCTTGAATTCAGGATATCAATGCAAAGCTACAATAGAAATAAGTTGCGGATACTTTAAATCTAAATTACTCAATACCCATTAATCTAAACTTGCTTAACTTAATAATCTGTTCTGCATATTTTCAAAATATTTCTCAGTGGAGCTTGATTTGGTAAAAGAAAAGATAATTGCTCTTGAATCATACCATCTCTTTGCATAATTTATTAGCTGGATTAATTATGTATAGATTGTTTTAATTGATATTTAACCAATTTTATTTAATATAAATCTATAATTGGTCTTCATTAATTCAAACCAGATAATTACGAAATCAACGAACTCTGAGTTGATTGAGCGAACTAACTCGCGAGCGTAGCGAGCGAGATCATCTAGGACTAATTTTCCTTTTCACTATCTCTAAATCGTCCGCCCTTTTTATAAACCCTGAATTTCCTCTTTCTCCTTAAGTCCTTTTTGCTTGTTCTCTTGCCTGAAAATGCATAATCGTCGCTCATAGTAATATTAATTAAAAGAAATATTTAAAGGTTGGGAAAAAGAAAATTAGACACTTCCAACACAACAAAATTTTCCCTTATATTGAACAACCTCTGTTTTATCAGTAACTTGCAATGTAACATCGCCAGTAGTGCATGTATCTTGCCATGAACCATCAAAATCAGCACCACATTTTTTGCCATTATTTAATAAAGGATTGCAATCAAGATCATTAACTTTTACTCCTTTAAATTTTGGATCAGCCCTTAATCTAGCACACTCATCTTTTACAGGATCACCGCTACAAGTTAAAGGAGTTGCTTTAGCAGAAATACTAGCCTGAGCTCCTGAATACTGGCAATTTATCCTTCTTGCAGTACTCTCATCAGAAACCTTAGCATCTTTAAAAGTAGTGCAATAATCTGAATAAAAATTTCCTTGTGCAGCAAGAACGCATCCTTGTGCCACACTTTCTACATCTTGAAGAGGTGCAGCTTTAAAAAACTTACTTATAAATCCAAAAGTTCCACTATACCAAAGAACAACAAAAAGTAAAGCGATAATTGCGAGAACTAATGATATAACCCAAAAATTAGCATCTGCCTTTTTATTATTCAATATTATCATTCTCTTCCTCTTATTTATATTGTATCAACTATTTAAGGATTTATAAACATTTCGAGACTTATAAAAACGAATTTTAATCTTTATATTAAATATCTGAAGTAAAAGTTTTTGTATAAGTATAATTAATACTAATGGGTTTCTTAATTTTCCCTTTATCATTTATTTCTCTGTAAACTGAAAGGTCAAATATAACAGAAAACTCTTTGCCATTATCTTTATCCCGAATAATAACTTTATCTTGAATTAATCTATTTTCAATTTGTGCTAATTCCCCAAAAAGAAACTGCCCATTTTCAAGTTTATATTTAGTAAGTTCATTATTAAAATTATTAATAAACTTTTCCGGATTAACTTCTCCAGAAATAATTGTTTTTTTGGCAGCTTTATCCATTACTTCCTGGATATAAAAATCAAGCAACATGGACTTTGAGTTAACTTCCTCTGAAATCCCATTAGAATAAATTCTCTTATCATTTATTGTGCTTTTTTTAGCAAAATAAACAAGAGAAAAGCTAGTGAGTAATAAAGTTGCTAAAACTAAAAGAGTTATCGCTATAGGAACTCCACCTTTCTTATTATATTGTTTAATCAATCTCATTTTATTTCAAGCACTTTGCTTTTATCATAAAAAATTATTTTTATCAAATTATCTTTATCTGAATAAAGATAAATAATCTGGGCATAATTTGGATCAAGAACTAATTGATTTGGCTTTAAAGAATATTTAAAGTAATCATCCGGAGGATTAATTGAAAATGAACACTGTGAATTATCCATGCCTTGCTCAATTGCTGTGGAATCAACTTCCATCTCATTTCTTTCAGTTCTTATGTAAAAATAAGTATTAGTAAAACCGGCAGATTTTACAAATTTAACATATTTAATGCATAAACTATTATAATTTATGTAGTTGCCAGTTAAAGGAGTATTTGGATCAGCAAAAACTTTAGTTAATTCTTCGGTTGTAAGAACATCTCCATCAGCCCATTGATAAATAGCCTCCTTATTATCATTGATAAATGCAAGTAAAGAAGTAGTAGTTTCAGTATCAAGGGCATTTTCTTGTCCTTTTAAAGTAATTTCCGGCTTAAAAAACCAATTCTTCGCTAAAAAACCAACACCTAAAAAATAGATAAACAAAATAAAAAGAATTATGAATGTTGCAACAATCCACGTTGCAGTTGTTCCAATAGTAATAGCTTTCTTTCCATGAAGTTTATTTAGCTTAAATTTACTCATTTAAAAAACACCGCCTAAAACATTTGAACCTGTAAAAATATCAATAATTGCTTTTTTATTCTCAAGCTTATTGCTCTGAGGATTAATAGTTTTATAAAGGATATAAATTTCTTTAGAAGCACAAACAGCATATTCATCCCTTACTTCAGCGTTTTCTCTTAATCCGCATTGTATTTCAAAATCTTTCTCTCCCGCAATTATTAATTCTCTTATTTCCTGTCCAGAATCAACATCCTTAAATGAAACCTTTAAAAAAAATTCTCTTTTATCTTCTATGATATTTTTATTAAGATTGCATTCAGAAAAAACATCAAAATTTTCTTCTAAAACTTTTGTTTTAATAAATCCGTCTTCTGTTAAACATCCAATTAAGTTATTTGCCAGTGATTCTGATTGAATATTTCTTATATCTAATCTAGCTGAATAAAAAATATAAACTCCGCCAACAATTGCCAATGCAATTATAATCCATACAATAAACATATAAAAAGAAAGTATTTTTTCGTCAGCTCTCTTTCCAGATATTTTAATAAACCTAGAACTCATTTTAGCCATCTCCAGCTCCTTTCTTATTTATGCTTAATTTTAAAATTAGATTATCATTCTCTTGTTCAAAACCCTTGACAACTTCGTAATTGCTGAAATAATCAAAAATATATCCTTTAGAACCTTGAGTTAATTTTACTATCACTTTTCCATTTTGGAGGTTAATTATCTGATCAAGAGATAGTTTATTTTCTTCAATAAAAGATTTCATTTCATTAAGATTAATAGATATTACCATTCCTGGTTTTGCAGAATCAATAAGCAAAGCAATTTGCTTTGAATATACTTGCTCATAAAGCCCAGCATTTGTTCCAGACCTTGCAACAAAAGCAAACATTGCTCCAAAAAAAAGCAGATTTAAAACAATAAACATAATAATTTCATAAAGTGAATCACTCCCTTTTTTATTTTTAAATAACATAATAAAAGGTTAAAGTCAAGACAATTAATAAATCTAACTAATCTAAATTAAATTTCATCTAAAGAATAATTAAGGCAAATTCTCAAAGCTCTGACATTTTAATCCTGAAATTTCATTAATTTCATTCGGAATAATTCTTGGCCCATAATAAACAAGCCCTGTTTCAGGATAAGCAGCAACATAGGTTAAAGTACCAGTTGTTATAGCTCCACTGCCACCAACAACAAGAGTAACGCCTACCCAAACAAGTGAAATACCCCCGGTAAACGGAGCTACAACAAGCCCTGTTCCTGCAAGAACAGCAGCAGCAGCACCGCCAGCAATTAATTTAGTTGCAGCTGTTCCTTTATTAGTCTCCATAGAAGCAATAACAATTTGAGCTTTATTAACATCTATCATCCAATCATTACTATTAACATTAATGCTCTTTACTTCATTCTTTTCATTTTTAACATTGCTAAAATCAGTATTCATTAAAGGGTCTATAATTTCCTTAGGGCTTTTTGTCTTATAAATTGATTGAAGATAAGTTTCCTCTTCTCCTTCGGGCTTATTTATTGACATATAATTGTAAAGATCAAGTAAAGCTATACCTTCTGGAAATAGCGCTTTAGCTTTATCATCAAAAACAATTCTCGAACAAATTATACAATAATTATATTTAAATTCTTTAGTCGGAAGAAAATTCAACTGGCCTTCACCAAGCATTTTATTGCAGTTATACATAGCATTAGAAAGAGTTTTGAAAGTCTCTTCTTTTGCTTTCTCCCCATCATTAGAAAGTTTTATTAGAGTAATCTTATTGTCTGTATTTGCCTTACCAAACTCTTCTTCACAGCTTTTATCAGAATTTTCCAAGCAAATTTTTTCAGTCTTGCATTCTAAAGGAATAGTATTCTTTCCAGCTTCAACCGGACCAATGTTAAAAGTATTTCTATAAAAAACTGATTGCTGACAAATTTTATAATCAATCTTGCTTGTATCTCCAAAAAGATTATTATAAACCACCAAAGCCATTGCTAAAGTAATTAATGAAATAATCACTACAAAAATTACCACATAAGCTAAAATACCTCTTTTATTCGTAAACATTTTATATTAATATAAAAAGAAAGGCATTTATATTCTTTATCATGCACCTAGTCCTCTAATAATAAAAAATAAAATAGTTGCAGCAATTAAGAAAAATATTATCCATAAGATTATTTTTATAAGATTTTCAAATTCATCAAACTCGGCTTTTTTATTTTTAAATATCATTTATTAGAGGTAATTTTTAATATATTATCCTTTAATGAGATTTTAAGGTCTTTATTTTCAGATATTTGCTTATCTATAGGGATATATAATCTTTCATCAGATGAATCTTGATTAACAATTAATTTTATTTTTGAGTCAACCTGTTTACAAACCCCTAAGACATTACAATCAGTTAAAACATCAAAACTTCCGGCATATGAAGATTGAGCAGAAAATTTGCAAATACAGAAACATTGTTCCCACCCAGAAGCTTTACAGAGTTTAGGGATCTCATTTGTAGCTGAAAAAGGAATTGCACCTCCGCTAGGACTAGAACCACTACCATAAAAAACCTTTCCATTATCACTAGGCCACCCAACCAAAAACCATTCATTAGGAGAATAGAGAAAATAGTTTTTTTCGCCTTCTCCAGTTTTTTGAAGTCCTTCAAGTATTATATTTATTTCATTTAAATGGCCCTCAGCTTTTTTTAAATCATTCTGATCCGAAAAGAAAGAAAATAATCTCGCCCCAACATAAACCAAGATAACAATACAAAGGGCAGTAATTACAAGTTTTATTGTAAATTCTAATGCTAAAAATCCTTTTTTATTATGCCTCTGTATTTTACTTTTCATTTTAAACATTAATTGTCAAATCCCAGTTAACTTTGTTAATTAATCCTTGATTATCTTTCTCAATTTTAAGAATTTTAAATAAATTATTATTAATGAGATAACTATTACCAACATTAACTTCATTTAAATTATCAATATTAGCATCCCTAAAAATTGTTTCTGAAAGTTCCCCATTAGTGGTTATATAAACTTGATTTATACTCCCAGCATCATGTTCAAATATAATCATTTCGCTATTTGGATTTATTAAAAGATAGTTATAATATACCTCGGTCAACTTATCAATTGTTTGGTCAGAAAGTTCAGCAAGACTCATGCAATCAGGCATTTTTACAGGAGTATCACAAAATTTCTTACCTATTTTAATGCCTGCCTGAAAAAGTTTATCCCTTACATCTCTTTCTCTTCCAAAAGCTAAATTTGAAAGTTCAATATCAGATTGATCCTCTGGCAAATTTTTATTTCGGCTTCCACTTGACATATTAAAATTGGGAATGATATTTTTAATTTTCTCAATAAGCCCAAATTTAGATATTAAAACCCCAACAGATATAACAACAATAACCATTAAGATTATTGCAACTATATAAGTTATGCCAATATCCTCTCCCTTTTTATTATAAATTGGCCTAATCATTTTTTAAGTGAAAACAAGGAATTTATATAATCCGAAATCACATCCCATTTAACCCACAAAACAGCTATTACAGCAATGACTACAATGAATGCAAGTAATGCTAATAAAGCAGAACCCAAATTATCCACGGCAAAAACTCCTTTTTTAAACCTCTTTACCATATTAATCATGTAAAAAAATACTTATTTATTAATAAATGTTGCTAAAGATTAACTTCCCAAACCCTGAAGCACAATCGCTGCCAGCAATGACAATGCAAGAACAGAGAACAAAGTAACAATTAAATAAAGCCACACTCCTGCTTTTAAATTCTTTCCAATCTCATAAGTCTTCTTCAACTTATCCTCTCCAGAATTAATAATAACTAGAACATTTGTTAAAATAAAAATAATCTCAATAATATACAGGCCGATAGCTACCTGCAGATAATAAGGGGGAATTATTTTATTAATATCAATAAACCCGGCAATACTGTTAATATCAAATCCAAGAGTTGCTCCTCCGCCACCAATATCATGTAATATAGCATCTAGCTTATTTATTATAAAAGTAATCATTCCAGCCAAGCCAACAACAATTCCAGATAATAATGGAGCAAGGAAAACCATGTTGCTTTTCATATCACTCACAACTTCTGCCAAAAGGTCATTAAGCCTCTGTGTAACTTTTTGTATATTTTTAATATATTCAGAAATGCTCATTAAACTTTGAGCAGCAATTTTCAGTCCTTTCTTAGCGCTCTCAAGCAAAATCCTCATGCTTGTAGCAATTAGCGAAGATGGGAAAAATATTATAGCTCCTCTCCTTTGATCAAATATAGCATTTTCCAAAGACATTCCAGCTTGCTGTAGATTTAAATTAACCCTTCTAAAAAAATTTTCGGTCCTCTGTCCTCTTGTTGACTCTGCAACTCTTGCAAAAGCAATTTCCGCAGGCAATCCGTCTCCTAATCTATTTCCCAGCTGAAAAAGGGAGTTAACAAATTCCTGTTCTAATTGTTTTGTATCATCTCTTGATTTAATTAATTGTTTTGTCTTTATTTTATAGGCAATTGAAAAAAACAAAGCAATACTTAGCGGAATAAACAAACTTAGCACTAAAGCCACAATTCCAAACGGTCCTACAATAATACCATTTCCAATCTCTTTAAAATCAAAAAACTTTATGCCTGACAAAAAATTAATTCCAATCTGTGAAAAATCATAATCTTTCTGCAGATTTAAAGTATCAACAAACCAACTCTGCTGAAATAAAAATGGAATTAAGCCAATGATAAATAATGGCAGTGCAATTAATCCTGATAAAATATAAGGTTTCTTGCTTTTATATTTATAATATTCCGGATTTAGCTCTAAAATCTCTGCTTCTCCATAACCTCCAGGACGTTTCAGCATTATCTGTGTTGTAAGATAAAAAACAAAAAATGGAATTATTAAGTTAAATAAAATAAAAACATGATAAGCTTTCAAAGCGCCTTGTAAAAGTGTTGAAGCTAGAGGCAATAAAGCTAAAGCCAGAGTTGGCAGAACAATTCCAAGCATATATAAATTTGTTAAAGGTGATCTGACATCTCTTGAAAAAACAAGCATTTTTTCATAAACACCATCAAGAATTACTTGAAGCGCTTTTTCTAATATCTGAATTCTTCTTGCCTCAGATGGCTCATATAAACTGCTTTCTATTAAGTGAAAAGACTCAACAAACTCTAAACTATCTTCCTGCCATGATTCTAAATAATGGTCTAAACTTTCTTTAATAGTTGAGTATTTTCCGGTTTCAACATCCCAGAATATTTTTCTAAGATCTAATGCAAGAGGAGCCTGTAAATGCTGTGATGCAAAAGCAATTGCCCTTTCCAAATTGCTTGTATGCTTCATATAAACAACAATATAAAGAATGCACGGAACCATTTGCGAACCCGCTTTCAATCTCCATAACTTAGACATTCTCAAAGGAGAGCTGTAAATATAATAAAAAACAAACATAGATGCAATCAACACCATAAACAAAAATAATCCAGCAGGGCCAAAACTATAACTGATAAAATCACTTCCAACATAAAAAAACACTCCCAAAAATATTATTAATCCAATAAAAAAAGTAATGAAAGCTCCAAAGAACGAAAAAGAAATAACTTCTGAAGGGGTAATATCTAAATGAGCAATCCCTAAATTCTTTCCCAGCCTAAGCTCGTCTTTTTTAGAAGGCTTTACTTTTAATAAACCTCCAAAACTTCTTGCCATTTTTTCATATCTGGAAAGATTTGGCATCATATCCTGTTTAAACTGCAGATATTCTCGGCTTACATCACCAACTCTATACTCATTTCCAGGTATTTTCTTAGCAAGCGAACTGCTGTATTTTTTCAGAATATCATCTACATTAACCATTTCCGCCTCTTTTTATAATTGTATTAAAAACTCAAAACCACTTAATAAAACTATTGATAATAAAGGAGTAATTAATCTATTTAATCTATATCTAAATCAAGCAAAATTTTTCACATAGAAAAATTTTATATTATCTATTTTCAAAAATATTTAGAAATCACACCATAACTTTACATAATTTATAGTATATAAACTATAGAAAAATAAATTAAAGCTTACTAGGTCTAGCGAATAAAGCAGGGAAAAGTATTATGATATTTCAAAAATTATTCTTGAATCTATACAATACTAAATTTCTCATTTGAGAGAAATTTAACCTAATTTGAAGTAGGTAATAATTATTTAAATTAAAAAAATATTTATGAGTTATCATTAGTAGTTTGTTTTGTAACTTGTTAGAGTAAGCTGCAGATATTTTAATTTAAGCGAATTTCTTATTATCCCTTTAGCAACAATAATGCTTCTTCAGGACTAACAATCTTTATTCCCCGATACTGTTTTAATTTTAATAAATGTTTATCTTGACTTATAACTAAATCCACATTTCCACTTATTCCAGCTTCAAGAAATTTATTATCATCTGGGTCATCTTTTATGGCATCAAGCTTTATTGTTGGCTCAACCATAATTGAATTTTCTATTATCAAATTTCTCCATTCTTCAATCATTTCATCGGGCATTTGGATTTTGAAATTCTTTAATGTTTCTACAAATTCATCTATAATCTCTACAGAACTGACTAACTCAAATTTTTTATTTTTCCACTCGTCTATGATTTGAGAACAAAAATTTCCTTCCCAAAAGATTCCGGAGACAAAAATATTAGTGTCAATTATTGCCATCATTTTTTCCGAGCATGTTTGATTGCATCTTCTACATCAGACTCTTTTATTCCTCTCTTTTTAGCAAAATCTCTTGTTTTTTTGAGCAGTTTATCAATTCCGCTAAAAGAAGGTATTTCCAACTTTTTTAATACAATTGTATTATCTTCTCCAATAACAACAAACTTTTCTCCGGTTTGAATCTTCATTCTGTCTCTCAAACTTTGAGGAATAACTACTTGCCCTCTTGAACTTACGCTCGTTATTTCAACATTTTCCATTTTAACCTCCAAATAAGTTTATACGATTAGTAAGATTATCTTATTTATAAACCTTTCGTTTTGTATGCTCTTTTTTAGAAAAAAGAAGTAAAAATAAACTTCAAAAAACTTCTACAATTTTGACGCAGAAAATTTATTTGCCTCTTTATCAACTCTCTTAACCCATTCTGGAAAAACTCTTTCAGAATCCGGAATTCCCACTTCTTTTGTTACCTCATCACTTACTTCATGAAAGATACTATTTGCTACCGAGCAGAATTCAGCCTCAAGAAGTTCAGGCCTATTCAACTTTTCCGCTAAATCGACAATATACTGTTTTGTCTTTCCTCTTAAAAGTATATTATCATAAACAGCATCCCAGTTTCCAGCCCATCCTTTTACTTGAGACGCAATTTCTTTTATAATCTCAGAATCTCCGTTAATTAATTCATCACTAGGTTCCAACTCGTCTTTCTCAACATTATATTTTAATAAATCAATAAATCCTCCCTCTTCAAGCGGATCTTTAGTCCAGTGTTTTCTGACTTCAGATAATTGCATTAATCTCCTAACACTATGTAACCCGTCAGGAGTTTTTACAGGATTTGCAACCATCACAAGATCAGTTGCTTTAAAACTTGTTATCGGAACATTAAGGTCATTAACAATTCTGTCAAATACAGCATAAGGCGAACTCCCATGAACAGTTCCTGCAACAACATTTGCCAAAGCTCCAACTCTCATTGCTTCATACAATGCTTTTGCCTCAGTGCTTCTAATCTCGCCAACAATTAAAGAACTATCTCCCAATCTTAAACTGGCCCTTATACCTTCTTCAGCAGCAAGTTCATTGCTTGTTTCAACAAGGGATGAACGAACTTTCATTGATAAAATATCATATCCTAGTTTTCTTAAATAATCGCTCGGCAATTCCGGAGTGTCTTCAATTAAAATAACTCTATATTTTGATTTTATCTCAAGCATTAAAGCTCCAAGCAGGCTTGTTTTTCCAGAACTTCTAGTTCCAGCAACTAAAAGCGTTCTCGAACCGTCAATTAAAAAACTTAACAATCCTGCTGAAAAACTATTAATCATCTTATTTTTAATAAATAAAGGAAGTGTCCACGGATAATCTCTATGCCTTCTTATAGCATATGACAATCCATGATGAGATAACGGCCTTTGCACAATTGCAATTCTTGCTCGTGTATTTTCCAAAATTAAATCTGTATCCAATATAGGATTTGCTTCATCCAAAGGCCTTCCAGAAATCATCCTGAATTTTGCAGCCCACGAATCAGCATCCTCCTGGCTTAGGAGAATATTTGTCTCACATTCATCATATTTGCTATGCCTTAAAAAAATAGGATTCAAAGTTATTGGAGCATTTAAAACAATATCCTGCAACTCCTTATCCTGTAACAGCACTTCCAACAATCCAAAACCAATTGTATGCCTGACAAGAATATTTGAAAGCTTATTAAGATCAGTGTAGGAAACATAAATCTTTCTGTTTTGGGACAATTCCTGCAATAAATCCCTTGCAACATTAAAAAATACCTGTCTCGTCCTGGCAGGATCAACAAACTCCTCTGCTTTAGGCTGATGCTCAATTAAAACATTCCTTGCCAGATTCAACAGCATCTGGAAATCCTCGTTAAGAAAATATTCAGGAGGCATCAAATGATAAAAATATTTCAACTCATTTGGTTTTTTTAATATTGTTATTGTACTTTTATCCTCTTCAATTCCAATTTCATACTGATCAACAATTTTTGCTCCTTCAGGCAGGGCAGAAGCAAGTCTTGCAAAAGCAAAATTAGGAATTATATCTGGAGCAAATATTTCAGAATAAGCAACCCGACCATTAGCGCTCTCTTCTCTCTCAATTAATTTTTTAATTAATTTTGTCTCACCAAGCAGCTTAATTATCTTATCTAAAAGTCTTATATAGCTTTTATCTTGCTGTTCTAATTGAAAAGATTTTTGTTCAGTTAATTTATCTCTAATTCTCTGATAAGCTAAAAAAGCATCAAATTTAAGGCCTTGTAAAAAATTAGTCAAAAAATCATATTTTTCAGCAGTATTTAAATTTCCAAGTTTCTCCGGAGAGAGAATTTTATCCTGTTTTAATAAAAAAGTGTATAAATTAGCTATCTCAGCAAGCATCGAGACTTGTTCAAAATTATAATTATAATTTCTCTGTTGAACAAGAATAATTCTTGAGATATTTGGAGATTCTATAAGCAAATCAACATTTCTTGCCATTACTTCCTGCAAACTAGCAATGCTTGGAATAAATGAAGCCCCAAGATAATTAACATACGCAACATTCTCTCCAGCCTCATTTCTTACTTCATATGCATATAGTTTCGTTCCTCTTTCAAATATCATTTTCTTTATGGTTTGGGAACCTTTTTTAAAGGTTGTTTTGTAACTTTTACAAAAGTTACTTTTGGGAACCTTTTTGTTCTTAAAAGGTTCATTTCAACTATCCTTTTATTCTCTTTTTTAACTTATTATCTCCTTAAGAAATTAAGACGATTAAAATAGTTTTCTATGCTGTCAAAATGCAGGTTATGATGCTATTATTAATTTAAGTAAAATTAATGGTATCTTTGCCCATTTATACAAGAGAGTTATTAAGTCTTTATTTATTTTAAAATTATTGAACAAGTTACCAAAACCCAATATTAAAACCCTAGTTTAAATAGCTACCAAATCATGTTAAATTTCTCCCAAATGAGAAATTTAGTATTATATGGATTCAAGAACATTTTGAAATCATACCACATCTTCACCTAATTTAAATGTGAAAGTTTCTGATTTTTATTATTTATCATTTAGAGATTAGAAGATTCTATAAGTTATATACTATAAATTAATATGTCAAGAAACAACAACAATTTTAAACCCTATTAACATATAATATAAATAAGGAATATAAATAAGGAATAAAAAAGAGGAAAATGGCGCAAGAACAATACCCGGCTCAAGAAGCAATATCTTACGAACTCGGATTAAAATTAAGAGATTTGGAAGAAAATCAAAGATTAATGAAAGAAAGAATTCTTCTTGTAGGCCAGAACTTAATAGATTTTGAAGATAAAACGTCAAAAGAAATATCAGAAGTAAAAAAATCAATATATGAGTTAAAATCAGATGTGGAAAGAATCAAAGGAATTATACAGTCTCTGTCAGAAGAAATTGAAAAATCAGCAAGAAGAGAAGAGCTGGCTATTTTATCCCGCCAATTTAAGATGTTTGAGCCGTTAAAATTTGCAAGAATTGAGGACATTGACAAAATAATTGAAGAAAAATTAAATGATAAAATTGATAAACACCAATTACATAATAAAGATAATCAAAAAGAAGAGGGAAAAGAAAAAGAATCTCATCCTCATGCTTTTTGGATGGGAAAAACCTAAACATTAAATAAAAAAGAGGAAAAATGCCACTATTGGAAAGAGTAAGACAAATGAAGCAGTCTGGAATGAATGAAAATGAAATAGTAAAAGGGCTTCAGGAACAGGGAATCTCTCCAAGAGAAATTAATGATGCTGTTGCTCAGTCTAGGATAAAAGATGTTATTTCAAACCAGCCAATTTCAGGCATACCCTCACAAAATACAATGCAAGAATCATCTTATCCTGGAACAGAAGAGGCAGATGGTTATTCTATAGAAGGAATGCAGCCATCATTAATAAATCAGCAAGAACAGGCACCAAATATACCTATTTATGCAGAAGAATTAGGACAGTACCCTCAACCTCAGCAATATCCTGGTTATGAAGAATACTCTCAAGAGCAAACCAGCTACCCGCAACAAACACAAGAAGGGCAAGATTATCAGTCCTATTACGGAGCAGGATATGGCAGCAGCACTGAAACAATAAGTGAAATTGCAAGCCAGATGATTGATGAAAAACTTTCAAAAACAAATAAAATCCTTAGTAATTTAACTGAATTTAAAATAATTTTAGATGCAAAAGTTGATAAAATAGACCAAAGACTGCAAAGAATTGAGTTAATTATTGATCAGCTGCAAACTAATTTAATAAGAAAATCGTCTTCTCAAATTCAGGATATTGAAGATATAAAAAATGAAATGAGGGGTATGCAAGAAGGCTTCAGTAAAGTCCTTAATCCTCTAACAGACAACATAAGAGAAATTGAAAGAATAAAAAGCAGAACAGAAAAATCAGGTATAAGCAAGCCAATTAAACAGATAAAATCAAAAATCAAGAAAAAATAATTTTATTTCTCAAACTTTTTTGAAGCTTTAAAAAACATAATAATTTCAACAATATAAGCTGCAAGTAAAACAAATATCCCTATAAAAATAATTAAAGTTGCTCCGCCAATAATTTCTAATATTCCGGCAGTTTCAGCCAAAGAAACCTTACCTTTTAATTTTAGCAAAGCAACTCCATTTAAGATTGAAAGAACAGAGATTAAAATAACTATGATTATCAGCACAATAAATATGCCTAAAATTATTCCAAGAAAACCTGAGCCTAAAGATTGTTGCAGCTCATATGATGAAGAAAAATTGCCAGTGAGATTTGTTGTGAAATTTTCAGGACTTAAAGACGGTTGAGAAAATCCGATAATAGAAAAAATAGTTCCGAATAGAAAAAGTATAGAGAGCAATATAGAAATGGCGATTCCAATCCATGCTAAGACAACTAAAAGCTTATTATTGAACTTCTTGCCTAAGGCAACAAAACCATATGCAAAAAATATAGCTAAAATAGAAGTTATAAGATATATAGGAGAGGTAATTAAATTCAAAATTCTTGTATTTTTAATTAAATATGGTGGAATATTTACAATAATTGACAGGATAATAAGAAATAATCCGGACCATGCCGCAACTTTTAATGGTTTTTTCATTTTATTGTATAATTTATTTAATATAACTTTATTTTGCCTTCTTAGTTATAACCCAAGAGGCAATTAGAGCAATAATTAAAAGCAAAGCTCCTCCTAGAAACCTGTCAGAATAAGCAAACTTTGCCACTTTCAGTAATGTGGGGTCAGCGCCATCTCCAGATGCTCCTGGCAGATACGGACCTAAGACCGGATTAAATACTTTTATGGCAGCAACAAGGAAGATTATTAAAAGCAGAACTATGAAAACCCAGGCAATCCACGGCTTCATGAATTTATCAATATCCTTCTGCGAAAAGCCTACTATAACTAAAAAGAAAAATAAGCTTACAATTAAAATAGCAAACCACGGAGTAATTGCTCCAAGATACTCCACACCAGGCGCAAAAGTAATAAATATAATTGCCAGAATAAATGCTGTGATTGAATTAACAAAAGCATTTTCACCAAGTATCTTAGTCTTTGTAAGAATTGCATAGACAACAACATAAACTAAAAGAAATCCGAATATTGCCAAAAAATAACTTAGCCACGAAAAATCTAAAACTGCCATTTTATCTCATTATTTGCCGCCAGCCCGTATTGGTGTCCACATTGTTCCAGCAGCCTCTTGTGGATCCTTCGCTTTAGCATTATTCACTATTAAAAATACAAAAACAATTAAAATTACTCCAGCAACTAAAGCAGAAGTATTTTCTCTGGTAAGCCAAAAACTTCCAGTCCACCACGAGAAATCCTGCAATGAATTTAAAAGAATTACAGCTCCAACAATTCCCCCAATAATCATAAAAATATATGCCTGCCCTTTAAAAGATTTATAATCAACAAACAAACCCAGCATTATCAAAGCTAATAAAAGTATGCCAATGCCAATTCCAACTCTAGGAAATAAAACTGCAAAAAACGTTGAAACATAATCAAACTGCAAAGCCATTAAACCAACAGCAAGAGCAACAATTGCATTAATCCATCTGTTTTCTTCACTCTCGCCTGCAATTTTTATTTTTTGCATAATTGCAAAAACCAAGGCAAATATCAGCAAAAATGGAAGCACATAATCAAAAATTCCTAAATTCGCCCAGTCTTGCAGTATAACACTAATTGGAACAGCCATGATTATAAAACATAAACTCCATTTAAATATCTTTCGCAGCGAAATATTTAGAAGTTATTAAAAATCAGTAAATATCATAATCTAAAACCAACTTAAACAGACAATAAATAAGGCATAAATTTTCTTCAAATGAAAATTTATTTATGATGTGTTTTCAAAAAATGTACCATGATAATAATACAATCCCCCACTTATTTTAAGGTGAAATCTAATTATATTTTATTAATTATCCCCTGAATATTCTAATGTTATATAAGTTTTATGTAATAAATTAAAATAAAAAGAAAATTAACTTGTCGCCTTTTTTTTCGCGCCAAATATAACAACAGCCAAAGCTCCAAGAATTATCGCAATCATTAAAATATTTGAAGCCAAGCTTGAAAAGCTCCCTCCGCCAAATAGTGCATTGTAAGCTTTATCCCATTGCCCTGTTGCAACAATTACTGCAATAATCAAAGCAATTCCTGCTAAAATACCGATGCCATATTGCAGTTGTTTAGGTAATTTAAGACCCTCCCTCATATCACTTGCTACAAAACCATATAAGATCATAAATACCAAAAGAATAACAACAGAAACAGCTAGAAATGGCATTAAGCCGGCAATAATATTTGTAGCCCATGAAAAAGCAACAACAATTAAACCAACAGCAAGAGCAACAAGAGCGTCAATCTGTCTTTTATCCTCTCCTAAAATCTTTGATTTCTGAAGAATCGCAAAAACTAAAGTGAACACCAGCAAAAAGGGATAAATAATCTTCACAGCAAAGTCACTTGATAAAATAGTTTCTAAAGCCATATCAAGTTAAATGAAGAGGAGTTTAAAAACTATTCGCTCATGCAAAATAGTTTTTAAAATAATGTTCTTGAATCACTACTATATCTATACCTAATTTAAATGAGTAAATTACTATATCTTGCCAGTTTTAATCAACCAATTATAAAAATAAATCATGCAAAATTTTTCACATAGAAAAATTTAGAATTATATATTTTTCAAAACCTTATTTTAAAATCACACCATAATTCTACTTAATTTATACATCTTAAGTTACTTATCATTAAATCAATAATGTTGGTTATTGCAAAGATTCAAATTTTAGAAATTTACTAAAGTTTATTCACTCGGCATATCAGGCAATTCTTCCTGCCTTTGCACGGGCATTGCCAATTGGCTTATCACAAAAACATCCCCAATAGACCTTACATAACTATGCGGAATTATAACCCCTCTTGCTCCACTGAAGATATTATTTGCCTTAACCCTTATTCTCCATCCTTCAATTTTATTATTGACTAAATTAACCTCTTCAACTTCGCCGAAGAAATTACCCTCATCAGTAAATACCTTTTTTCCGATTATTTCACTTATCTTTTTTATTTTAAGCATAAATTAATTTAAAGGGGTGCTATTTATATACTTTTCTATAGTTCAGCAAATAAAACAGGAAAAAGGTTGCTGGATGCACGAAAAAGGAGAGGTCATAAAGAAAAACCTTGAATAAAAGGGGATGTCATAAGAAAAACCTTGGCACTTAAAAGGAAAGTTTAATAAAGAAAACCTTGGCACTTAAAAGGAAAGTTTAATAAAGAAAACCTTGGTTGTCTTTATATGTTTACACAAAAAGAGATAGGGCATATACTTCTTGCCCTTATAGTGCTTGGATTTTCTATCAGTCTTGCAGGAATTATAAAGAACGGGATTGATTATTTAGCTATTTTAACCGGTTTCCTGCTTATCCTAATAGTTATGCTTGTAAATATTCTGGCCAAAAAAGCAACTGCTTATTATTATGAAGCAAAAATAGAGCATAATATCTGGATGTGGGAAAGGTTTGGATTTAAAAGAGAAGAAAGATTTTCAAAGCCAATGCCTGCAGGAATAATTGTCCCGGTTATTTTCTCAATAACCTCGTATGGAAAAGCATTTTGGCTGGCAGCACTAGAATTTGACGTTTATACAACTAGTGCCAGAGCTTCAAAAAGGCATGGGGAACATAGGTATACTGAGATGACAGAAATCCATATAGGCTTAATTGCAGCAGCAGGCATTATTGCTAATTTAATTGCAGGCATTATTGGATATCTAGTAGGATTTCCAGAATTCTCAAAACTAAATATTTATTATGCAATTTATTCAATGATCCCGTTTGGAAACCTTGACGGCAGCAAAATCTTCTTTGGAAGCCGCCTTGTATGGTATACTTTAGGAATAATATGCTTGATTTTCTTAAGTTATACTTTTGCTTTCCATCAAGGAATAATGTAATAAAAAAGAAAAGAAGAAAGAGAAAAAATAGATTAAAAATTAAAATAAGTAATTATACACAAGGAGTTTCTTTTCTAAATATCTCTCCAAAATTATTTATGCATGCATAAGCATCATCCTGATCATAAGGAAAAGCACCATCACTTCCTTTTAATGAAGAAACAGATATATTACCTTTATCTACATGAAGTCCGTCATAAAAATTTGTTTTTGCATCTACCTGCAATCTCCCTATTCCTCCATAAGTATAAGATATATCAATCACCGGCCTATATGTTCCCTCAAAGGCAGGATATCCCCCTATACGAATAGAAGAGGGCTCAACAATTAATAATCCATTACTAACATTTAATGTATTATATACTTCAACTGAATTACTTTTTAAATTTGTAAATTTAGCATCAATCTCTGCCTTAGTATAAACTTCTTGTGCAAGCGGCCCATATCCTCTAGCCGCCTTAAATCCTATAACATTCCCAGTTATATTAGCCGTAATCAAACTCGCAGCAACTGCAACAACAAGAACAACAGCAATAATTACCATCCATTCTTTATTTTTCATATTATCTAAATTTTAAAACCTCCTTTCAATTACACTAATTATAAAATTAATAAAGAAAAATGATATATATATTTCGGTCTTAAAAATTGCATGAAATTAGAACTTTACTCTATAACTAACTGCGAAAAAGCTAATAAATCATTTTAAATTTCTCCTAATAAAAGAAAAACTCATAAAGAAAACCTTTGGTTGTCTTTATTATTTAGTTTTGTGATGATTCAAACATATATTGAAATGCCATAATACTTTTCTCCACTTTATCAGCTAAAAATAGTAGACTCCTTAAGTTAATTGGTAAATTAATTTTATCTAAAATCTTATATATACGCATTAATTTCAAGCTTAATGGAAAAAATCTTAAAATTTCTCTTAAATATCTCTCCAAGAGACTATCAAAAAGAAATTGTGAAAAAATGCATTGAAAAAAATTGTCTTGTTGTTCTTCCAACAGGAATTGGTAAAACTCTCATCGCTTTAATGCTGGCAATAAGCAGAATGCAAAGCCATCCTACTGAAAAAATTCTTTTCCTCGCTCCTACAAGGCCACTAGCCCAACAGCATTTTACATATTTCCAAGAACATCTTCCAGAATTATTTGCTCAAATGGATTTGTTCACAGGAAAAATAGAGGCAAATAAAAGAAAGGGTTTATGGGAAAGAGCAGATATTGTTTTTTCAACACCCCAATGCATTGGCGGGGAAACGAGTATTTTTACAGAAGATGGTCCAATCAAAATCAAAGACTTTTTTGAGCAATTTAACTTTAAACAAAAAAATCCCAATAAAAAATTATATACTGCAGAAATAAGCAAAAAAGTTTTGGGATATAAAAATAAAAAAATTAGTTTTGTAAATGCTACAAAAGCTATTAAATTAGAAGTTGATAAAACACTTAAAATAAACACTGAAATTGGAAATTTCTTAGAGTGTACTCCAGAACATCCACTATTAACAATAGACTCTTTCGGAAACATTATATGGAAAAAAGCTGAAAATTTAAGGCAAGGAGATTACATAGCAAGTATAAAAGAAATAAGTATGGAAGAAGAAGAAATTGATATATGGAAATTAATAGAAAACTCGAAGTTAAAAGTATCAAATAAAGAAGATACACTAAACGTTTTACATTATTTAAAACTAAAAAATAATGTTCTCAAACTTCCTTTAAAAGATTATTCAAGATTTAAATATAATCTTATCCCAACAAAGATATTTTTTGATTTAACAAAAAAATTAAATCTTCCTTATCCTAAAAATATGGAGTTTAGTGATTGGACAGGAAAAAGTAAGCCGATAACCCTGCCAAGATATCTTAATAGAGATTTAAGTTATGTGATTGGAGCGATGTTGGGAGATGGGCATTTAGGAAATAGAAAAGGGCATGGTTGTGAGGTGGTTTTTTCAGACCTAGACCGCGAGGAAATTTCTGCTGAATTTAAAAAAGTAATCTTAAATCTATTTGGAGAAGATATGAAAAAAGACATTAAGAAAGGATTAGTCTCTTATAACTCTGCTCTTTCAGAAGTATTTTTAAATTTAGGGGTTCCGAGAGGCAGAAAAGCATCAAGAATAAGGGTTCCTAAATTTATATTTTTCAGCCCAATTGAGTGTGTTGCAGGATTTATAAAGGGAATTTTTGATACAGATGGAAATGCTGGGAAGTATTCCGTTAGTATTTCAAGTGTTAGTAAAGATTTCATAACAGACTTAAAATGGCTTTTTTTAAAAATAGGGATTTTAGGCAATATCTCAAAAAGAAAAAATTTAGGAAGTATAGGTAAAAGAAAAATTAAAGAATCGATAATATATACTTTTAGATTTTCTGGCCGAAGGCAACTCGAAAAATTTCTAGAAATTTGCAATCCAGATTACTCAAAATGCCGAAAATTGATAGAAAGTATTAAAAATACAAAAAGACCTTTTACAAGATCTAAAGAAATATTGCCAATTAAAGGGTTGCTTAATAAAGTTTACCTTAATAATCAAGGTAAATTTGCAAGATACTTGATTTCCTACTTATCCGGAGAAAATTTACAAAAAATAAGTTTATTATCAAAAGGAAAAGAGGCTGAAAAACTTAAAGAACTCCTATCAAATTCGATAAGATGGACAAAGATAAAAAAAATAGAAGAATCAAAAGAAAAAATGATAGTGTATGATTTTACAATAGAAAAAGAACATAATTTTATAACTAATTATATAATAAGCCATAACTGCATTGCAAATGATGTAAAAGAAAAATTATATAATTTATCTCAGGTTTCTCTGTTAATAGAAGACGAAGCTCATAGATGCGTTAAAAATTATTCATATACTTATGTTGCAAAAAAATACCTAGAACAAAAAGAAAATAACAAGGAAAACACCCGTATTCTTGGCCTCACAGCCTCTCCAGGAACTAATAAAGAGGCAATTAAAACAATTTGTAAAAACTTATCCATTGAAGAAGTTGAAATTCGAACTAGAGAGAGCGAAGATGTGAAAGAATATCTTCAAGAGCTGGAAATCAAGGTAATAAAGTTGGAATTCCCAAAAGAATTTGCTGAAATTCGCAATTTGCTTAAGAAAATTTATGATAAAAAAACAGAAGAGCTGAAAAGCAGGCATTTGCTATTCGGACCAATTAACAAAGTAACCCTTCTCGAAGCACAAGGAAAAATAATGCGTTCACTTGCAACAGGTAATAAAAACTTTAATTTATTTGCAGGAGCTTCTGCAGCAGCACAGGCATTAAAAGTTCAGCATGCTCTGGAATTAATAGAAACACAAACACTTTATGCCTTGGATAACTATTTCCAGACTTTATTTGAACAGGCTAGAAAAGAGCAGAGCAAAGCTGTTAAAAATCTTGTTGCAAATGCGGAATTTAATAATGCTTACATACAAACAAAAAATCTTATTTCTCAAAATTTAGAACATCCAAAACTGCTTCAGTTAAAAGACCTTATTGAAAATAAAGTTGCTGAAAACCCTAAAGCAAAAATAATTGTTTTCTCGCAATACAGGGACAGCGTTACAAAAATCTGCAGAGAATTAAATTCTTTAAATAATGTTACTGCAAAGGTTTTTGTTGGCCAGGCAAAAAAAACTTTAAGTAATAAACCTGATAATAAAGAAAATACAACAGGATTAAGCCAAAAAGAACAGCAGCAAATAATTCAGGAATTTTCAAGAGGAGAATTTAATGTTCTTTGCGCAACATCAATTGCAGAAGAGGGTTTGGATATTCCAGAAGTGAATGCAGTTATTTTCTACGAGCCAGTTCCGAGCGCAATTCGTAAAATACAGCGAGCAGGCAGAACAGCAAGGTTAATGCCAGGAGAGGTTATAATGCTTGTTACAAAAGCTACAAGAGACGAATCCTATTACTGGGCAGCTCATCACAAGGAAAAAAGCATGCACAAAGCCATATCTGCAATAAAGCAGGATTTAGAAAACGAAAAACTAAATTTTACAATTAATGAAAATGAGGAAACTGAACAGAAGAAGTTATTTTAAACGATAAAAAACAAAATAAAAAAGAAGAAAGAGAAAATAATCGCTTATTAATTATTATAGGAGGAGTATTCTATTAACGGGCTAACATATCTATTTTTTTGAATGGGGGGTAATTGCTGATATATTTGCTTATCTTCTGAATAAAGAATTATTGCAATAAACCAGTTATTTCTATAATCTGCCTGCACCAGCTCTACCTTCTTTAATTTTTTAAAAAAATTTTTATCTACATCATTATTTAATACACTTAAAAATTTGCTGACATCAAATATCTCTAAACCGACAATTTCTCCATTTTTTCCCAAATCAATATTTAAATACTCATTAAATTCTATTGACTCTTTAATAGGTTTATTAAAATCAAAGATGCTTAAAACGTCGCTAATACCATCATATTCAAAATCAAATCTAATATATTTATTCATTCTTTTACTAAATTATTTTTGTTTATAAACCTTTTGAAGTATTTTTTAAGAGTTTTTCTTCCTAAAGGAAATGCTGTTATTATTCTTATCTTGTCCCTGAATGTTAATACATAAGCTCTTCCATGATTTTTGTTATATATGAAATAAAGGGTGTACCTAATCTCTCCATCAACTTTCTTTTTATGAGTATAACCTAATCTTTTACATTCATTTAATTCATCTTCTACTTCTTTTATAGACAGGCTAATTCTATGGGACAAATATCTTTCAGACTTGCCGAATTCAAAGCCCTTATTTTTATATTCTTTTATTTTCTCTTTTACTTCCATGGAATAATTTTCCATTAAAGGAGGTAATAGTTCCTTATTAATAAAATTATCTAAATAATTTCGGTTAGTTGCTATAAAAAGAAAAAATAACCTTTACAAATAAAAAGCTGAATTTTACAACTAATGAAGATGCTGAACAGAAGAAGTTATTTTAATCTGAAAAAAAGAAAAATAAAAAAGAAGAAAGAGAAAATAATAATTAATTAAACTAAAATTAAGGAGAACAACAAATATACTCTACTCCCTCATATTCATTTGGACTTTTATGACCTACGTTCGTATCACAAGTAACCAATTCTATATGTTGAGGTTTAGAGTTATCCTCAAGAGTCGTTATCTTTAAACCAAATAGACATCTACGACTACCATCAATATGAGAATTGCATATTTCATCACCATTAAAACCATCATTATCATCAGGAAAACTATTAGATCCATAGAATGGTGAGCGAACACACTTATTTAACATATTCAAAACATCATTTGTATTAGCTACTTGAACCTGTCTTCCAAATCCCTGCCTTATAACAACATTTCCAGTAATATTAGCAGTTATCAGCGAAACAGCCACTGCAACAACAAGAACAACAGCAATAATAACCACCCATTCTCTATTTTTCATATTATCTAAATTTTCACACCTCCTTTCACTTTTCTTAATTATAAAATCAATAAGGAAAAATGATATATATATTTCGGTTTTAAAAATTACATGAAATTATTTAAAGTTCTCTTTAAAGGTTTACCGAAATCTTTAAATAAGTGAGCTCACTTACTAGAGCATGACAAATATAACCCTTTCAATAGAAGATGAAGTATATAAAAAAATGAGAAAGTATTCTGAAATAAAGTGGAGCGAGTTTGTAAGAAAAATTATACAAAAACGGATAGAAGAGCTGGAAAGCTTGGATAAAAATCCGGATAAGGAAGGAATTTTAACAATGCTTGCTTCTGAAAAAGTATTAAAAAAGGATTGGGATAATGAATTAGACGAGAGGTGGAACAATGTATAATCAAATGGACATAGTGCTTATTCCTTTTCCATATTCTAACTTAACTGGCTCTAAAAGAAGGCCTGCAATTATAATATCCAATGAAAAATTAAATAAAATGCAAGACAGAATTTGCTGCCTTGTAACAACCAAAGCGCATAAAGATGATTTAGAAATAACAAAAAACTCATTTGTTTCAGGAAGCCTGCCTTTCAAAAGTTTTGTAAAACCCCATAGGATATTTACAATTAATGAAGAAATAGTAATAAAGAAACTCTGTACAATTTCCAGCGATTTTCATGATAAGATAATAGCAAGATTAAATGATTATGTTAAAAGAAATTAATACTTTAAGCAACAACTTTTCTCTTAGGAATAATTATCTCATCAAAAAGCTCTATCATTTTTTTAACAAATGGATTTGCTAAATTTAACCTGTATAACTGGGCATTTCCTATCTGTCTTGTAAATACAATTATTTTCGCTTTCAGCAGATCACCCCATATTCTGAATAAAGTAGTTCTTCCTATTTCAGCCCCTTCGGCAATATCAGAAATACTGTAATCTAATTCTCTTCCTTCAATAAGAAATTCCAGCACGCTTATTTTCGGGGTGTCTCCTAATGCTTTCCTGAATAAAGTCTCCATAATTAAATTAAATTCAATGAACTTATAAATGTTTCTATTTTGAAACACTAGTGTTCCATATTTAAAATAAAAACAATTAAATAAGAAAAAATATTAAAATAATTATGGATTTGCAAAAAGCCATTATGAAAAGATTTCTTAGAAAACTGGTCAATTTGAATATTTGGGGGTGGAAGGCATACTGAAATAAGAAACTTGCAAAAATCACTTCCAGCGCATCTTAGAGGAACTAAAGAAATGAAACTTGCTATAAAAGAACTAATTAATAGAGAATTTTTGTTAATAAAAATGTCAACAGGAGAAAAGCATGTCTCTCTTAATAGCCATAAACAGCAGGAAATATACAATTTTTAATACCGAAGATGAACTAATTTAAATCAGCATAAATCAATCTATGATCAGATCTTCCTTCTAAATATCCTTTATCTTTAACATTAAATCCTCTTGCAAAAATATGATCGCAATCTTTCCAAAAAAACCATTTCATGATTGGAGTTAAACTGCATGTTTTTATCTGGTCTGAAAATAAACTAAAATCACCAAAATTATCCTTTAAACTTAGATATGTTGAATTAAAATCTCCAGCTAGAACTACTCTTCCATTCAATTCTTCAATATACTCTTCTAAAAAAGCTATTTGTTCTAAATATAGGTGCTGTTTTTTTGGATTTGCTAGATGAACATTAATCATATTAAAGTCCAATTTAGGAAAATAACAATGAACAATTCCTCCGCCCCCACTCATCTCATCTTTAACAGGAAAATCCAAAGTATGAACTTTAGAAACTTGTTTACAAGGAACTTTAGAAGCAATAGCCACTCTAACTTTTAGTTTACTGGATTTTGTTCTATGCCCATTACCAAAGAAAACATAATCATATCCTGTTTCTCTTAAACCCTTCCCTAATTCAACTTCCTGACCTTCAAGTACCTCGCAGATACCAACAACATCTGCGTTAGACCTTGAAACTAAATCAAGAGTTCTAGAAATTTTTGCAGATTTATAAACAGATTTAGAGTTTCTCATGTAATGAATAGAATAATGCCCCGCTAAATTTGAAAATAAATTTCTGCCATTTAGCCCAAACATCTGATTGTAAACAGCTACCCTCATGTCAATTCTTAAAAGAAAGGCTATTTAAATATTAATACAATTAAAAATTCATGAAATCCATCCTAGACATATTCTCAAAATCAGAAAAAGAAGAAAGACAGAGTGTTAAAGAAATTAATTTAGTTAAACCAAAGATTATTGTAGATCTTCACGAAAAAAACTCTTTAGTTGCCAGCGAACTTGCCAGCCTTGGCTGTAATGTCGAATTTAAGCATCTTCATATTGGAGATTATATAGTAAAAGATGTTGTAATTGAAAGAAAAACAGTTTCAGACTTTATCGGTTCAATGATAAACCGAAGATTAATCAATCAATTACAACAAATGCAGCAAGTACAAAACAAATTACTAATAATTGAAGGTATTGAAGAGCAGGAATTATATTCAAGTGATAAAGAAAATAACAAAGTTAATGAAAATGCAATTCGCGGAATGATGCTTTCAATTGTTTTAAGTTTCCAAGTTCCAATTATCTTAACAAAAAACTACGAAGACACTGCTTCTTTTCTAAGCGTTCTTGCAAAAAAGCGTGAGAAAGAATTAAACCTTAATTTTAAGAAAAAATCCCGCAATGTTAAAGAACAAATCCAGTATATTATTGAAGGTTTTCCCGGAATTGGCCCAAAAACTGCCAAAAAACTTCTGAAAGAGTTTAAGACAATTAAAAATATAATTAATGCAAGTGAAGAAGACTTGCAAAAAACCATTGGCAAAAAAGCAGATATTTTTAAGTTAATAGATAAAAACTATTGAAATACTAAAACCGCAAAACTTATATACTATATAATTATATAATTATATACTTATATGCCAACAACAATACAAATAGATGGGCAAACATTAAAACTGCTCAAAAAAATGAAAGAGGAATTAAATACTAAGTCATATAACGAAACAATTATAAAAATAGTTGTTAATTCTTCAAAAAAAGAGTCTTTAGCCGGATTTCTAGGAAAAAAGTCTAGAAAAGAAATACTAAAGGACTTAAGAGATAAAAATGACAGATTCTAAACTTTTAGATTCCTCTACTTGGTTAGGATATTTTCATAATAGAACATATTCTGAAACAATAGAATCTGAAGAAATGCTTCTGCTTTCTTCTCTTTCTTTATTTGAAATAAAAAAGAAGCTGATAAAAAACAAACAAGAAAGCAACAAAATAATTAGAGCATTAGAATTTATTAAAAAAAGAAGTCTTATCATTGACGCAAATTCTGAAATTGCTGAAAGGGCTGTTGAAATATCCATAAATAATAATCTATCTGCCGTGGATTCATTAATTTACTCAAGTGCTGTTGTTAACAATGCAATTTTAGTAACTCTTGATAATGATTTCAGAAATTTAAAGGGAATTATTGTATTGTAATTAGTTAAAATTATCTTCATAAGGCACAAACCAGCCATTATTAATAAACCAACCAACATCAATCCCATAATGCCTTCCTTTTTCTTGAGTTAATGGTATAGATTCTCTATCTAAGTCATTTGGAAATAATAAAACAGGAATATCAATATCATGTTGTGAAAACTGCCTTAACATTTCAGCTTTTATTTTTTCTAATAAATCAATATCAGGATAATTATAAAGAAAAATCTCATTGTATTTGCCATTACTAGGGTTATGAGATAATTTACGATTGCAACAAGCAACAATTTCCTCAACTAAATTTCTCGAAAAATCATCTACTCTTGTATAAACTGGATAATTTTTTCTTTTTTCCTCTTTTCCCATCAAAATCCATGAAATCATTAATTGCTTTTAAGCAATTCTATAAATCAAAATATACTTTATAAAACAAAAGAACTATAAAGCCTGAAATTCTTTATTGAGTATATTTTTCAAAACCCTACAAGAGTTTTACATCCCCCTTACCATAAGCAAATCAGAATATTTTGCCCCTTGCTTTGTCAGCTCTGATTCTTTCAAAGAAATATTATCAACTTTAAACTTCATCTTCTCAAAACTAATCTTCTTAAGTTCATTGATAAAAACCTGTTTGTCCTCAACAAATTTTGGTCTTGCTAAAGTTACATGAGCCATAAATCTGTTTTCAGGAGGAAAAATATCTTCTAACATTTTATCAACCTGTTTTTGAATTTCAAACATTTCCTTTCCATTTAATCCAATCCAGACAATTCTTATAAAATCCTCTGAAAACACTCCCAATTCTCCAAGCTCTGCTTCAAAAGGATCAAATTTTATGCTTCCCAATCTCTCTTTAACAGCTTCCAGTTCAGATCTGGAAATCTCTCCAAGAAACTTCAGAGTTAAATGTAAATTCTCAAATTCAGTAAACTTTCCTTTAATCAAGGCTAATTTATCTATCTCCTTCTGAATCTTAGTCAATTCTTGTTTAACATTTTCCGGCATTTCAATTGCAATAAAAGCTCTCATATCTAAATCTCTAATAATATATATTAAACTTATATTTAAACTTTGGGAATTTAAATATTAAGAATATTCTGAAATCATACTATACTTTTACCTAATTTATTCGAGAAAGTTACTATGTTTTAAATTTAAGCTATTCAATATTCAATTAATTTTTTTATATTTTCAAAACTTAAAAGAATAACTGCGTAATGCTTGAGCAAAAAGAAAGAATGAAGCAGACAAATTACACGCGAACGAAGTGAGCGTGTTCAAACAATAACTTCCTCAACAATCTTTGCTCCTAATTTAACACAATTATTGTTTATATCTCTTTCTGTATTTATCTCAGTAACATCAATAACTCTCAAGTTCTTTAATAAATTCAATCTTTGCAGAAAATAAATCAATTGTCTTGTAGTCAGACCAGCAGCTTCAGGTCTTGCAACTCCTGGCACAAAAATACTGTCAACAACATCAATATCAATAGAAATATACAACTGATTGTCTTTATCAGCATTAGCCAATTCCATAATAATATCACACATTTCTTCAATTTCAATTAAATCTCTCATATTGTATATTTTTACATTATTTTTTTTCAAAAAAGCATTTTCTTCATTGCTGCTTTTTCTCAAACCAATTAAAATTACCTTGTTTCCAGGAAAACCATCTTCTATAAGTTTTCTCAGCCAGTTTCTGCTGTTTATATAATCTTCATTTAACTCGTCATTTTCGCAATCAGCATGAGCATCAAAAACAATTAAAAATGCCTCTTTATCCTCTTCCTTACATATCTCTCTAAAAGCTTTAATAGTGCTATAACTCGCTGAATGATCTCCTCCAATAAAGATTATTCTTTCATTACTCTCTATTTCCTCTAAAGAATTTTCATAAATTAAAGAGTGTGCTTCAGGAAGATCATTATTATCTAAATGAATCTCTTCTAATATTAAATTATCTTTCTCTATTTTCCTTCCATTTTCAGTTGTAATTGTCTTAGGAAGCTCTGCAATTACAGCGTTACCACTTGATTTAGAGCCTTTACTTTCTGGCAGACTTTCAATCGGAATTTTTATCAGCATCATTTTCAAAACAAAGAAAACGCCTTTTTATAGTTTTATTTACCAAATTGAAAATAATAAAAACAAAGGATTTATAAATATGTAAGTACATGTTAGAACATAATATTAATGTTATAAAATAGGTAAAATATGCAATAAAAATATAAAATGAAAGACAAAAAACACATGGTTAAAATAAGAAAGAAAAGAATAAAAGCTCTTAAAAAGCAGATAGAAAAGCATGAAGACAAAATTAAAACAGAAAAAGGCAGATTGGACACCACTAAAGATTATTGGAGAAAGGAAATAGATAGCAAATTTTTAAGGAGAATTGAAGAAGATGAAGATTTTTTGGATGATTTGGACAATGAAAACTATTCAGAGGAAAAATAATGGAAATTCAAATAAAAAAAACAGTCAAGGCAGGTAATTCTTCAGCAGTAATACTTCCAAGAGCATGGCTTGACAAAGAAGTCAGGGTTGAAATTATTAAAAAAACTCGCCAAGCTATGTTGTTAGATATAATAAATATTTTAAATCAACATATACCTTTAGAAAACATAATTGGAATTTATCTGACAGGAAGCTATGCAAGAAGAGATGAAGGAAAGAACAGCGACATAGATATACTAATTATAACAAATAATATTGATAAAGATATAATTAAAGAAGGAATTTACAATATCTTAATAATTTCATCAAAGTTATTGGATCAAAAATTAAAAGAAGACCTGCTGCCAATAGGCCAAATGATAAGAGAGGCCAGGCCCATCCTAAATTCAACTTATATTGCTTCAATTTCAATAAAAGCAACAAAAAAGAATATAGATTGGTACATGAAAACAACTGAAGATAAGCTAAAAATAATAAAAAAAGCTATTGATAAATTAAAAAGCCAAAATAAGAAGTATATAAGTGATCTTGTAGCCTACACACTTATTTTAAGAATAAGAACATTATTTATAATTAATAAAATAATAAAAAATGAGGAATATTCAAAAAAAGAATTTATTAAGCTAATTAGAAAAATTTCAGGCGGAACAAACACTTATGAAGGCTATTTAGCTATAAAAAACAATTATGAAAGAAAAACAGGAATTAAAATAGACGAAGCCAGTAGCTTATATATCTATTTAGAAAAACAATTATCAGAATTGAAAAAGACTTTCAAATAAATTTATAAATACTGATCATATTAATATTTCATGAAAAGCGAAACAGGAGCATTGCTTACAAAAATAGCGGCAATAATTGATTTTGTAGCAGCAGGCATAATTCTATTAGTTGGAATAGTTGCAGCTATTTTAATCGGTTCGGGAGTTGGAACAATAGAAAATAATATTCCAAGGGATTTCTTAGCTATATTGATCTTCTTGGTTCTTTTGCTTGCCTCAGTAGTTGTTTTAATTATAGGCTTATTGCTTTACAAAGCATCTAAGAAAATGCTTAATCCAAAGACAACAAGAAACGGTGCGATTTGGACAATTATTCTGGGAGTAATAACTTTAGGAAATATCTCTGGAATTCTTGCATTAATCGGTGGAATAATCGGATTGAGTGATGCTAATAAGTGATCAAAATGGACAATCAAAAAACAGGAATTAAAATAATATTAATAATCATAACAATAGTCATCCCAATAATGTTGATTATTATGTGGCTAGGATTTGGAACAATAACAAATTCATCAGGAGAAAAAGTAGAAATGACTTTGTTTCCAAAAACAATAATAAGTATCGGAGGATTAATTATAATAATACTTGGTTGGATTCAATTTAAACACCAGCAGAATAGAGATATAAAAAATGCACCAAGAAATAACTGAAAATCAGCAAAAGGAAAATGTTGGAAATAGATTACTTTCCACAGGATATAAATTAAGTGGATGGTATCTTAGATTAAGGATAATAGGACCAATAGTTATAGCTGTAATTGGATTATTAATTGTAATATTTGGAATATATTCTTTAATTACTAATTTAGAAGCTGTAAAAAGTGGACAGGTTATAATTCTTGGAATAATACTTTTAGTTTTAGGAATTTTAGTAGCTTGGCTTTATTGGTGGAGATCAAAATCTCTTGTTAAAGGAAGATTTTATTAATTCTGCCATTACCATAAGCTTAAAAGAGCATTTATTTTATAATTATTGAATTGAAATATGAAAAGTTTTAAAGAATTAGGATTAAGCCACGCTTTTTTAAAAAATCTTGAAGAATTTAAGTTTGGAGAACCAACTGAAATTCAGGAAAAAGTCATTCCTCTGGCACTTCAAGGAAAAGATATTATAGGAGCAAGCGCAACAGGCTCTGGAAAAACTCTGGCATTTGGCGCTCCAATAATTGAAAATTTAAAAAAGAAAGGTTTTTTGCAGGCATTAATAGTCGTGCCAACAAGAGAGTTAGCGGAGCAAGTATCCCGAAGCCTTAGAGCTTTTTCAAAACAACACTCTCTAAAAGTATTGTCAATTTACGGAGGCGTTTCCCTAAACCCTCAAATTGAAGATTTAAGATATGCAGATATTGTTGTTGGCACTCCTGGAAGAATTCTAGATCATATTTCAAGGCGAACAATTGATTTATCAAAAATTAACTTTTTAGTACTGGATGAAGCAGATAGAATGCTGGATATGGGATTTATTGATGATGTTTTTACAATAATTGAGCACTGTCCTGCTAAAAGGCAGACCATGCTGTTTTCTGCAACTATTTCTCAGGAAATTGCAGTAATTGCAAAAAGATATATGAATCATCCTGTTGAAATTCATGTTGAATCTTATGTTGATGCCTCAAAATTAGAGCAGGTTTTTTATGATGTGCCGCAAAATGAAAAATTTTCCCTGCTAGTTCACTTACTTAAAGATGAAAAATCAAATCTTGTAATGGTTTTCTGCAGCACAAAGAGAAATGCAGATTTTATAGGCAAGAACTTAAGAAAACTAAGCTTTGATGCAATGGCTTTACATGGAGACTTAAGCCAGAATAAAAGAAATAAAATCCTGGAATATTTTCATAAAAGCAGCAAGTTTGTGCTTGTCTGCACAGATGTTGCTGCCAGAGGACTAGATATTAAAAATGTATCTCATGTTTACAATTATGACTCTCCAAAAAACAACACAGAATATATTCATAGAGTTGGAAGAACTGCAAGAGCAGGCAAAGAAGGAAAGGCAATTACAATTCTAGGAAGAATGGATTATGATAATTTCAGGCGAGTTCTTCAAGACGGCTCTTTAAAAATAACAAAACTTCCAACTCCTGAATTTGAAAGAATTCAAATTAAAATGTCAGATCACAGAAGAGAAAGTGGAAGAGCTTATGGAAGAAGTTATGGAAAAGAAAGGCGAGATGAAAGAAAATATTTTGGCAGATCAAGAAGTGATGAGGAAAGCGATAGAGTTAAAAGATCAAGTAGTTCTAATTTCAGGCACAATGGAAGAAGTTTTGGCAGGAGCGATAGCAGATCAAGAAGTAGATTTGGAAGTAGTAGAGGCAGAGATAACAAGCATTCCTCAAGAAGCCATGATTCAAGATCTCATAATCATAATAGAAGCAGATTTAGATAAACGAAACATTTATAAATATATAACAACTATATAATTGACTATGGAAACTACAATACAAATAAGCAAGGAGTTGCTTAACAAACTTGCTGAAATGAAAATGCACGAAAAAGAAAGTTATGAAAGTATAGTATGGGATTTAATAGAAGATAGGCTTGAGTTTTCAGAAGAAACAAAAAATAATATTAAGGCCTCTGAAAAGGAAATAAAAGCCGGAAAGACAATTTCCCTTAATTTAATAAAACAAAAAATGAGGTAAAATGTATTCTGTTGAATTTTCAGAAACAGCAGAAAAGGAATTTAATAAGCTTGAGGAGAATGTTCAATTTAGGGTTGTAAATGTTATGGAAAGAATAAGAATCAGGCCTTATCATTTTATAAAAAGAAAAGAAGGAACAAGCTATTTTATAGCAAGAATAGGGGGACATAGGGCAATTCTGAGCATAGATGATGTAAGAAAAACAATTTTTGTTCTTGAAGTTGGCCACAGAAAAAATATTTATGATTAATGCCCTATGATTCGGAAATACTAAAGATTAACTTCATATATTCTTTCTTTAATTAAAATAGTATTATATTACTTAAAAATAAAGATTATATGCTATTAAGAAAATAAAAGCTATGAGAGTTATTAAGAATAGTATTCCAATAGTGTAGCTTAATAATAAAATTGCTTCTCTCTTTTTTCCATCCATATATAGCATTATAGACTTTCCAAAAACCAAAAATCCGGTGATAGCTGCTGAAGACACAAAGAGTAAAAGCATGGCAATTGGGATGATTACTATATCTTCTTTTGGAGCTAAAACTTGAAGAGAAAATATAAAGGATACTACTAAAATGATATAGGCAGCAGTTCCAACCGAATCAATAAAAGCTCTTTTTATAATTTTGCTCATAAAAATAAATATATTTACTTCTTTTAAAGATTTGTATTGATTGTCAGAAATTAATCGTAGAGATTAACTCCCCAACATTTTCCTCGATGAAATTATTCCAAGAGCCATTTCCATAGGGGAATAAATTTTATGACTGCTTTATTGCCAAACCACTCTACTTTTTCTTCTTTGTCAGTATCTTCAGTTATAATTAAGAGATTATTACATTTTAATTCTTTTCCTGCCTTAATAATTGCTCTTATTTCTCTATTTTTAGTTTGTAAATCTTTTATATTAAAACAAACCTGTATCAATTGCTTAACTTTCAAGCCTTCTTTAATTACAAAATCAACTTCTTCCTGCTGTTGATTTTTCCAATAGTAAAACCTTAATTTTCCATCAACTTCGTCTTTCTTCAATTTACAAGCAACAAGGTTTTCATAAAGTTTTCCTAAATCCGGGCTTGTTTTAAACGATTTGGCATGAATAAATCCATTATCTATACAATAAATTTTCTTATTTGAAGACAATTGCTCTTTGACTTTATAAGAAAATCTGCTTACACTAAATAAAATGAAAGATTCTTCTAAAAAACCAAGATATTTTTCAATTGTATGCGAGCTTTTAATCTTTCCAATTTTTGCTAGTGAATTATAAGAATATTCATTTGCAATATTTGAAATAAGATATGTTGCTAAATCTTCAATTTGTTTGGGATTTCTTATGTTGTATCTTTTTATAATATCTTTATATAATATTGAATTAAATAAAAGCGAGAGATATTCTTTTAATTCTACTTCTTTTGATAATATTTCTGGGTAACCCCCATTAAACAAATATTTTGATAGTTTTTCTTTTGTTTCAGTATTTGTTAATTCTTTATTTTCAAATTTAAGATATTCTTTAAATGAAAATGGAAAAATATTAGTTAGTAAATGCCTTCCAGTTAAATGTGTTGCTAATTCTTTACTTAAAAGATTTGAATTGCTTCCAGTAATAATTAGTTTATAACCCTGCCTTTGTAGTCTATTGGCAAATAATTCCCATTTAGGAAGATTTTGAATTTCATCAAAAAGAACAAGTTTCGGATTATTATAAATAGAGTTCATAGCAGTGACTATTTCATTATAATTATCTACTTCAGCCAGCTTTTCATCATCAAAATTAACATAACCAAATTTCTCCTGTTTATTCAAGAAGTGTATGGCAAAAAATGATTTTCCCGCTCTTCTTGGTCCAACTATCACTTTTATCAAGTCATTATCTAATTTTAAATTTTGATTTCTTTCAATATACTTTTCATTGAGTTTTGCTTCAATCTCTCGTTTCTGCAAAGTTAAAATCTCTTTTATTTCTTGCAACATAATATTTATATTACAATATAGTTTATAAATATTTGTATTATGATTATCTTAATTTATTCGGTTTATGTAGGAGATTTAATCCTAAAATACACCTTCACCCAACCATTTCCAAACAGACAATACTTTTATTTTTTTATTATTAATACTAAGCTCATCATCTTGTTTATAAGTTAAAATTAGTCCATCTTTTAAATTAAATTTTTCTAACGCTTCTAATAATCCTCCTATCTCTCTATCTCTATTGTCTTCATTTAAATCAAAGCATACTTGGACAGCTTTTGTAATTTTTGCCCCTTCTTTTATAACGAAATCACATTCTCCTTTTTCTTGAAAGTAAAAAATGTCTCTATACCTTTTTCTTAAGTTAACAAAAACCAGATTTTCAAGCATTTTACCTTTGTCTTGAGAAAAAGAAGAAGAATTGGTGTTGGTTAATCCATTGTCAATTGAATATACTTTTTTTGGGTTAACCAATTGTTTTTTCAATGAATAATCAAACTTGGGAATTGTAAAAAGCAAGTAACTATCTTCAAAATAAGAAACAAAAGATATAGCGCTATTAGTTGAACCCAAATTAAATGTTTTTTTAAGATTATTATATGAAAATTCTTTCCCAACATTAGTAAGCAAATACAATGCCATTTCTCTTAAAGACTTTAAGTTTCTTAATTTATGCCTAATTGCAATATCCCGGTTTAGAACATCATTTAATAATTCTTGTAAAATTGTAGATTTCTTATACTTCAAGTATTCTGGAAAACCTCCATTAGTAAAGTATTCTTCAAATGATTCAATATTATGTTTTTTATTCATTAACAATAAAAATTCATTAAATGAAAATGGAAATAATTCAAATCTCAAATGCCTCCCAGTTAATCTTGTTCCCAGTTCTTTACTTAATAGAGAAGCATTTGAGCCTGTTATGACAACATATTTTTTCTTATCAAGTAAAGTTCTCACAAAAAGTTCCCATTTTGGAATGTTTTGTATCTCATCAAAAAAATAATAATTCTTTTTTCCATATTCTTCTAAAAATATTTCATCGAGTCTTTGGAAGTCCTCAACTTCAAAATTAACTGTCCTTATGTCATCAAAACTAAAATAATAAAAATCTTTGGCTTTTTTCATAAGCTGTTTTAGTAAGGTGCTTTTTCCGCATCTTCTTACTCCTGAAAGAACTATTGTAAAGGGTATTTCTACATTGATTTGTTTAATAGCTTCTCTTTCAATGTTAGCTTCTGCTAAATCTAGACTTTCTCTCTGCGTTCTAATTATATTTCTTAAAGTTTCTTTTAATATCATGAAAAATATAAGAAAACATTATTTTTAAATGTTTTCATTATTAATGCACACTATTGTATTTTAGTAATGAACACTATTTAGTTCAACGCTTTGTTAAGGAGTTAAACTTTTTGATGTAACTTCCTGTTGCTTCTTTGAACCAAAAATAGTCGCAGTTATTCGGTTTATGTAGGAGATTTAATCCTAAGGATAAAAGAACCCACGAATCCTTAAACTCTATTCTGGAATTAAAGCAAAAAAACTATAATCTTTTATTTTTGCAAGCTTCTTGACATCCTCTAGCTTTACAGCTTTTACATTATCTACAACTTTTTCCATGTTATGTGCATCTCCTTCAATTTCAGAAGTTAAAAGCATTAGCAAAATATTATGGGAATCTTCAAGAGAAATAAGATAATTTCCAATTATCTGTTCCTTAACCTGCTTTAATTCATCTTCTTTTAATTCCTTGCTTACTTTTTCAAACTCTTCTAAAATAAGTTTCTTGACTTTTTCAACATTTTCAGGAGTTGTTCCAATGTAAATCTGGTTGTAAGCATAATTTCCTTCACTAGCTGTATCGCCTTTAACAGCATAAGCCATATTTCTTTTTTCTCTTATCTCACTAAAAAGCCTTGAAGACATTCCTCCAGCCATTAAAGTATTCAGAACTTGAGCAGCATAATGCATTTTTTCATCACTTGGAAGCGGAATATGATATGCAAAAACAACATTTGCCTGATCAATATTCTTTCTTTTCTCAATTTCAGTATTATTCCTTAGCTCTATTTTAGGATAACTTGCTTTTTGGCCTGACTTCTTGAAATTCAGCTCAACGAAGGCACATAATTTATTAAAATCCGTATCTCCAACAACACATAAAATCATATTTTCCGGAACATATATTTGGTCAAACAATTTTTTCAGTTCGTCTCTTGTATTCCTAATCATAGAATCTTCAGTTCCGATAATTGGCATTGCAAAATCTCTCTTATACAAATTATTTTTAATTTTCTCAAAAACATGCATTCTAGGATTGTCTTTATACATTTTCATTTCTTCAAAAATAACTTGCCTTTCTTTATCCAGTTCTTTAGGATCAAATTTAGGATTGCTAACCATATCTCCTAAAACTTCTAAAGCAATATTAATATGCTTGCTTGGCATCCTACACCAATAAGCTGTTACTTGTTCAGCTGTAAATCCATTTAATTCTCCTCCATTTCTCTCAATTTCAATAGAAATTTGCTGGGCATTTCGAGAAGGCGTGCCTTTATACAGCATGTGTTCAATAAAATGGGCAATTCCTTTATTCTCTTTTGTTTCATTCATCGCTCCGAATCTGACTGCAAAAGCCACGCTTATCACCTCATTTTTTCTCTGCTTGAATACAACAGTCATTCCATTTTTTAGAACTTTTCTTTGTATCATCTCACTCTAAAATATACGGAATTTTTAAACATAACTATTGTTAAAAATCTTGAATCACATAATAACTCTGCCTAATTTACACATCTTAAGTTACTTATCATTAAATTATCATAAATATATCTAAACCTAATTGATGCTTAAAAACCAGGTTAAATTTCTCTAAACGAGAAATTTTATATTATAATGATTCAAAACATCGTTCTTTAGAGTGGGAGGTAAGGCGAGCGAAGGAGCGAGGCGAAAGAGTTATAAACTATTCTCAATTAATAATTAAGAAAAAAGTGGTGATTAAAATTCCAAGCAAAAAAAAAACATATTCTAATTGCTATTATTATTGCTTCTTCTATATTAATAATTATTGCAAGTTCAATTAACCTTATTTTCTTCAAAGAAATTCCAAAATCAGAAATACAATTAAGCCCGACTGATCCGCCGGCAGCATATTTATCAATAAATGGGGTTGGAAAATTATCCTCACAAACATTATGGCTAGCTAGCCAGGGAGAAGTTTATAGCTTTCATGTAATAGGAGAAAATGTGGATAGAACTGAAATGATTCTCCAGGGAGAAAATTATGGTTCATATTTGACAGTAAAAGAAAATCAAATGGATTTTAGATTTTTAGGTTCTGCTGGACCATATCGATCTTTAACAATTAATGGGAAGAAAAATGGAGTTAAAGTCCCCTTAGCATATTTTGGCATAGAAACAGATACTGAAGGGCTTGTCTATCCTTATGAAGTAATAGAGACATATACTAGTAAGACTGAATCAATGAATGATCAAGAAGCTACTTATTACCCTTGTATGAAATTTAAAGATATACCGGGAACAGCTATTTATAAAGAGTTAAAGCGCAAAGATTGGTATGGTGAAGAGAATATAGTTGACATAGAACAAACAAGTAAATATGATACTCCTCCTGAGGAATATCCTTCAACAACCGAATGTGAGATTAGAAAACCGGGAACAGAACTGCCCGATAAACATTTTCTCTGTAGGGGTTACCTTGTTAAAGAAGGAAATATGTTTGATAGGACACTGGGGTGTTTTAAACTCGATAGCATATCTGCATTGTTCGTAAAAACCTTTTGTTATGAAGCACCTACCTCAGACAAAGATATATTAAGGCAAGAAGCAGTAGATATAACTAGCTGGACTCAATATGACATAAACAATTTTATTGCCTCTTCAACAGGGTGCAGCGGAATAACAGAATTATATGACTGGAGACCTAAAGAACCTCCTGCAGAACCAATTATAACCGCTTCTAGTGAAGAAGAATGTTCTCGACTTCTTGATCCAGGTTGTGAAGGATAATTTCTTGAATCATGCCATAACCCTGCCTAATTTATCAATGTAAGTTGCTAAGCTTACCAGTTTAATTTAATTAAATAGCTATAAAATCATGCTAAAATTTTCCTAAATGGAAAATTTAATATTATATGATTTCAAATAAATAGATAATAATTTAAATTGGTTTTAATATAAAGATTCATGGCCAGCACAAACCAATCCCCATTTTACAAAAAAGCAGAAGAGAAGTTTCTTAATGCGAAAGATGATGAAGAAAGGCTATTCTATTTAGATGAAATGATTAGAGAATGTCCAAAACATAAATCATCTGAAGCAATGCTTGCAAACCTGAAAACCCGCAGGATTAAATTAATTGAAAAAATTGAAAGAATTAAAAAAACAAAAAAATCCTCTGGCAAACCAGGAATTAGAAAAGCAGATATGCAGGCAGTTCTTATTGGCTTTACAAATAGCGGAAAATCAGCTATCCTAACCAAACTGACAAATGCCCATCCTCCAATTTCTCCGTATCCATTTACAACTCAAAGAGAAGAAATAGGAACAATGAGCTATCAAGGCATCCAAGTTCAGATAATTGATCAGCCAAGCCTGAAAAACGAGAATTTTGACATCGGCTTAATTAATAATACCGATTTAGTTTTAATTGTTGTAACAAAAATAGAAGAAATAAAAGAAGTTGAGCCTTATTTATTGCACTCCCGAGCAAAAAAACTTATTGTTTTTAATAAAACTGATCTTCTTAATGAAGCTGAAAAGAGAAAAATTGGGGCAAGTTTGCAATCTAAAAAATATAATTTTGTAATGACTTCTGCCATGGATAAAAACGAAGGTATTGATGAATTAAAGGAAAAAATTCTTTCAAGCTTTAACTTTCTGAGAATTTATCTAAAAGAACCCGGAAAGCCTGCAAGCCAAATACCCATGATTATGCCAGTAGGTTCTGTAATAAAAAACGTTGCTAATAAAATAAGCAAGCAATTGTTAGCTTCTATCAGTGAAATTCATATTTGGGGGCCTTCATCTAAATTCCCAAATCAAAAGATTGGTTTATTACATGAGTTAAAAGACAAAGACATTGTAGAATTCAAGACGAGATAAATTTATTATAATAAACCTAACTAAACCTTATCTAACCTGCTTTAAATCGGGCAAAATTTCTCTAAACGAGAAATTTTTTTATTATGTGATTAAAATACTTTTTGAAAACATGCTATACCTCTGCCTAATTTTTTATACTTATATGCTAAAGTTTAAATTATCTTAGTAAGCCACACAAAAAGATAATAAAAACAAAGCATATTTCTCACAATAATCATATTTATAATATTAAATAACTATTTACATAAAATGCCAAAATTAATTAAATTAGTTGCCCTGCCATTAATTGCGCTTTCTTCATATTTTCCCCTGCCTCTAAACGAAGTAGCATTTGCAGAACAAGCCCAAAAAACAGGGACAATTCAACAGAATACTAAAGATGAAAATGAAGAAGAAACAGCATTTCAGAAAAACTTGCAGATGCTTAATAGAAACATTGCGGGAAATTTAGTAAAAAGGATTGAATCAGGAGAAAAGAAAGAGTATCGGTTAAATAGAAAATTTTCAAATGGCGGGGAAATTTTCCAGGTTTCTTTTTTTTACAGAACTTCAGATAAATCATTTCAAATTAAAATAAAGTCTGCTTTGAAAGAAAGTTTGCTTACTACTCTATTATCAAATACTTTAGAGATAACTGATTCTCCAGATCCTCAAGGAAATTACGGAGCAATAGATTCTATAAAATTAATTCATAAAAATAATGAAAACAAAGATAAGCCAATATCTGATTCTTTTTACTTAGAATATCCTTTTACACCCGCGATGAAAGCTGAATTAAATCAGAGATACGCAATGGTTTTATCATGGGTTGGATTAAATAAAAGCCCGTCTATTACTTATTTATGCCAATTCGACAAGATTTACGAACTTGCTGGAAAAGAAAAAACGGAAGAATTATCAATATACAACCCAGATAAAGAATTTCAGGAAAAAACAGGCAAAGAAGCAAAGCAAAGATTAAAAGATTTATTCAGAGACAGGCAAAACTTAGAGTTAATGCTCTATTTATTTCAGTAATCTTTTAATAAAAATATCAAAAACTATTCCGAAATCATGCCGTAACTTTACCAGATTTATACACAAAGGTTGCTATGCTTTATTATTTATTTAATGCGATAACAATATTAATTAATAGATAAATAAAGCTAAATTTTCCTAAATGGAAAATTTTATATTACATTATTTTCTAAACATACCATATCTCTCCCTAATTTTCACGCGAGAGCAACTATTCTTAAATAGATTAATTTAACTAGCGAGTTAATTTAGTATAACCAATATGTTTTTCTTCATTTTCAAAATTGATATAATCTCTGAATTCACTACTAAAGCTCAATTCTACGGCGTTATCACTACTCATTTCAAATGCCATAGATTTATAAGTTTCAAACTCTGATAAAAGTAATTGCCATTAGAAGTGAACAATGAGTGAAAGGAGGTTAGTAAAAAAGAAAAAATGGACGGAATTTATAAAACTATTGCAAGTTATTTAGCTCTTGGTACAATGGCTCTTTATTCAGGATGCGCAACAACAGGGCCAAATATTGCAAAAACAGTTGGAAATGCTTTATTAATCCCGGGAAGAATGATTGAATCAACTGTAAAAGAACTTGATCCTACCAAAGGATTAAGAAGAGGAATTGTAAATACAGGAGAAGCAGTTTACGATACTGTTAGGGGTGGAGAAGCAGTTGATCCAGCAGAACTTGGAAGAACCAATGGAACAATTGAAGACAGGCCGGTATTAGAAGCAATAGTTGATATTAGCGCTTCTGCAGGATTAGGAGCAGGAATCACAAGAATAAAGCCAAACACTTGGACAAAAGCAGGACAAGTTGCAACAAGTGCTGCTATCGGTGAAACTGTAATAAAAGCTGGAAACGCTCACAAAAACAAATAAGAATTAATTTTTATTTTTCGTTCTTCTTTTTGTTTTTTTATTTTCCTTTTATTACTTAGAAAATTACCAGAATTAATTATAAGCCTCTTTAGACAATTTTTCCAATTTGGCCTTATTTTTTCTAAAGCCTTTTAACAAATTATTAATCTCAACAGCTAAAGCATTCTTCAAATCCAAAGGATGCAATTTTTTCTCCTTAAACCGCTTCTCAATTTCAGCATAATTATTAAAATGTAGATCTCCTCCGAACTTTTTATCTCTCTTAACAATAAATCTTTCTTTATTATCCTGCTTAATTGGCATAATAACACATTTCAAAAAGGCTAATACGCCATTATCAACATCTCCTTCAGCACATTCAACTCTTGAAATTTTATCAATTACAGATTTCTCATCATCAAGCAAATCAACCTTAGATCTTGAATCACTAGCAGACATTTTCTTTCCAATTAATCCAGGAATTAATGGAGTCATTATCTCAACTCTTGCATCATAACCAATTACAGGTAGATTTTCCCTTGCAAACATAAAAATTTTCCTTTGATCTACTCCGCCATACTGCACATCCACTTTTAAATATTCTTCATCTAAAGCCTGCATTATCGGATATATTAATCCAGCAAGTTTAGGATTATCCCCAAACTTAACAACCTCTGCTGCAGCTCTCTGACAGTCATTAATAGAATTATGAGTAGCCATCTGCAGCACATCATACATATACTCTGGTTTTAACTGAAATTCGCTGCCCTTAACAAATTCCAGATTCTTAGTATTAACCCCAATTGCCTCAAACATTAAAGGAATAAGCGCCTTATAATAATCATATCTCATTTCTAAAATTTCCCAAGGAGTGTTATCTAAAGCCCCATGTAAATCTGCTAATAACAATTTAACTTTAAATCCAGCTCTTAGAAAATCACCTAGTTTTAATGCCCAGACAAAATAACCTATATGTGGCCTTCCAGTAATTGCTGTTCCAAGATAAACAACAGGCTGTTTCTTAGTTTTAAGTAGTTTTCTCAGCTCATCCTCTGTAACAATTTCCTGCGTATTTCTCTTAATCAGCTCAAGCTTCTTTTCAATGTCCATAGACAAATAAGAAAAAGTTTAATTATAAAGTTTGCTATCATATGTATAATTAACATAAATCTAATTTAAGCAGTTAATAAAGTATGTTAAATTTCTCCTAAAAAGAGAAATTTAGTATTGTGAAAATTCAAAAACAGTATTTGAAATAATATCTCACCCTACTTTGTAGTCTTGATCTAGTTCATTCCATAATATACCTTTATTAAATATCATTGCTTAATATTAATATGATCAAATATAATCTTAAAATAATCTCCCTGATTATCTCAGTTATTGGTATTTTGATTCTTCTCATTTATCTTAACATTTCAGAGCAAAAAATAACAAAAATATCTTCAATAAACGAAAAAATGGCAAACAAACAAGTAAAAATTCAAGGCACACTAATAAGAACTAGCACACTAAAAGATGACTTTACAGCATTAATAATAAAAGACCTTGAAAAAGAAGGAAAAATAGAAGCTGTATGTAATTGCCCTAATTTAAAGGCTTATATTAATCAGAACCTCTCTATTAATGGAAAAATTTCTGAATATAATAATAAACTGCAAATTCGCGCTGATAAAATAACTCTACTAAAATGAAAATAATGTAAGTCTAATTTAATCTCTCAATAATTTCATCTTTCACTATTCTTTTTTTCTCTTCAGATACCTTAAAAATATATTTTTTAATCATTTGTTCAGATATAGTAAAAATATAATTTAGTTTAATAACACTATCTCTAACAGCCCCGTCTTTTTTGCTTAATAAAATGCCCTTCATTTTAGGATTGCTTGTAATGCCTGCAACTACCACATTGCCAAAATCTTCAAAAAGAACCAAAACAGGCCTTGTTTTAATTTCAAAAGTATCTGTATACTGAACTTCTGCTAAAAGAATATCTCCAAAATTATAAGATTTATTTATCATGCTTTCTCCCAGGCTTCATCTTCTTTATTGTTCCAAAGTTCTTTCATTTTAGGTTGTTGAATCTTATGGAGAAACTCGTCATATTGGTTTCTTTCTTTAAGCTTAATGAATATATTGGCCATTTTCTCAAGTAACTCGTTGTAAGTCTGTCTTTGATCATCCTTAGCTTTCTTAAGTAATTCAATAACTTTCTTATCGATCATGATTGTTGATTGTTCTGCCATTTTTTCTATATATAATTTATTATATAACCATTATATATTAGTATATAAATATTTCCATTTCAAGAATATATTTAAATCTCTTTTTCCTTTGCTGATTATGAATAAAAAGATGCTTGTAATTCCGATTATTATTTTAGTGGCAATTATAATTATTTCTATTATTTCAGTAATTTTATTGAATAAAGGCTCTCTTTCTCCGTCGGCAAGCTCTGGAAATTCTATTTTAGAAACCTGCAATACTTTAAAATATAATAGTGAAAGCGCAGTAAACCTTGTTTTCTTCTCGCCAAAAGAGCAAGCTCAGGAATATACTGATTTCTTTCTGCAAACCTCTCCTTTTAATCAAAACCAGGATGCATTTAATTTTTATTATATTGATGATTACCAGCCGGAATGCGAATTATACAAAGGAATAGCAATTTTATGCTATTCAAAATCCTTGATTAAGATAGCATCTTCATGCCCAAATGATTATGTTATAGTTCTACAAAACAAGCCAGGAAACATAAGAAGCTCTGCTTACATGAATGTTTTAAGCATTAACACAGCTCTCCCATTAACTGTTCTAACTCACGAATTTGGCCACACATTTGCAAATTTTGCAGAAGAATACACCCCAGCTTCAATTCCAAGAGGCTCTAAAAACTGCCAGTCAGGCTGTGATAAGTTTGATATTAAAGATAGCTGCAGTCAAGGATGCTCTAAAACAGATTATTATCGTTCAATAGAAGCCGGTGTGATGAGAACTTTAAGCTCTAATGAATACGGAATATTTAATCAACAAATAATAACTGAAAAACTAAACAAAGAAACAAAAATGGCAACAGCAGGAAAAGCAATAAGTGAAATAAATACCGGCTGCCAGGATAAAAATTATTATCTTATTGAAGGCCTGTATAATCAGGCTGAAAATTCAATAAATACAATAGACAAAACAATAGAAACCGGTTGTATTGGAATGGGTGGAAGCGGGAGTTTCACTTATAACCTTATTTTAAATGATAATTCAGTAATTCCAGGCAGCGAGTTTAACCCAGAATTTATTTTTACCGACGGGCAATTAGAAGAAGAAACTATAATAAATGGCGAAACATTCCAGTCAGATAAGCCATTTTTGCTGAAAATTCCAGTTATTTCAAACGCTAAAACACTTGAAATAAAAAAAGATGCTGAAAAAATAGCTGAAATAAACCTAAATGATATTGGAGCAAGGCCTTGCTTGATTTAAACTTAAATGAAAATAAAAAATAAAAAAGCAGTTTCACAAGTAGTTACAACAATGTTAATAATAATGCTAACTATTTCAGCAGTAGCAATAATAGGTTTTGCAATAAATAATTCAATAAAAAACCAGCTGGCGTTATCTCCTAAAACCTCCTGTTTGGAAATGCAGTTTTCTCCCCCAATAAAAATTGAAAAGGCTTGTTATAACCTTAATACAAATGATACTGAACTAACTATAAAAAGAAATGCTGATGATAAAATACAGATAAATACTCTTGTTTTTATATTAAACTCGGGATCTGGAAGCGATAGTTTTACCTGCGGGAATTCTTGCGGGAACTGCCAGATACTGAAAATAGCCGAGAGAAAAATCTATTACCTTAACATAGATGAAAAACCAACAGAAACATCAGTAAAGCTCAATAATTGCTTGATAGAAACAAAGAATATTGTTGACTGTTAAAAAAATAGCATAAATGATCATATCCTGAATTAAATTAAATAATAAAATTAGCAACTTTCTCATATAAATAAGGTAAAATTATGGTATGATTTCAAAAATATTTTATGAATCTATATAATACTAAATTTTTCTCTAAGAAAAATTTAACTTGATTTATAGTTAGTTAAATACACTAAACCATAATACTTCCCTCCTTTTCAAAATAGTTTGAAATTCTATCCATCGCTTCTCTTACTGTTTTAAAATTGCTATTTTGCAAAACATCTCGGGAAACAAAACCAAAAACCCTTTCAAT
>Ga0209542_10001973_pt1 | contig 47044 bp, 53 predicted proteins | sample RifCSPhighO2_01_FD_184028 | JGI IMG/M metagenome (GOLD analysis project Ga0209542, IMG submission 184028) | Soil microbial communities from Rifle, Colorado - Rifle CSP2_plank highO2_0.1 (SPAdes) (version 2) | ecosystem: Environmental > Terrestrial > Deep subsurface > Rock core/Sediment ...
ACCTCCAACGAATGCTCCGGAATCAAGATCAATGCCTCCGCGACGCACGAACGACTCGAATCCCGCTTGACGAAGGGCGTCGTCAACTTTCAGAGACTTGAACACCTGCCAAATTGCCCGGCCAAAAAGCGCACCGACTAACCATCCAAGGATAAGGATGATTATAGCAACGACAAGGTTCGGGACGAAGCCAACCACTCCCACCCAGAGATTCTGGAAGGAAAGGGTCAGAACTTCTCCCCATGTATTTAATAACATATGTTCTTAGACTTGATATCTGTGCGAATGCACTTAGCTTCTAATCATTACCACTCTTAAAGGGGTATGCCGTCTATTATACACCCGATCAATAGAGCAATTTAAAGACTGTGGATAGCCTTATCACGCCGCGGCGGGATTATAACCCCAATTTATTAAGAATTTTCTCGTGCTGATAGTCCAGAATATCTTTGATCAGTTTGTCGTAGATACTCAAACGATACTGGAAATCAGTAGTCTCGAAGGCGGCATAACGCAGTTCCTTGCCAAGTTTGGCCTCGATAGAGGACATGATTGACGAAAGCTTGGCTGCTTTGAGATGATCTCCCACTACGAGGATATCGACACGAGAATCACGGTCATGCAAAAAGACGCCGGAGATCAAGATGAGTTTGATATTGCCGGCACGAGAAACTTTCTTGACAATCTCTTTCTCCGTAATAGGAGAGGCGTCTATCAGAAAATTCTCAATCGCCGGAAGATACGAATAGGCAGAGTCAAGTAGGAAGCCCTTGGCACGCTGCTTGATAAGACCGGCCTTGGCCAGAATACGGAGTTCGCGGCGGGCTATGCTAGGCCTCTCTTTGGCACGGTTAGCGACTTGGGCGGGGCTGAATGCGAGGCCCGGGTTAAAGATAAACAGGCGCATAATCTTGACTTTGGCCTCTCCGCCGAAGATGTAAGAAACGGATTGCATGCCCCTATCTTACTACTTGAGTGCTACTTTACCACCGGCTTCTTCAATTTGTTTTTTGAGCGCTTGTGCCTCTTCTTTCTTCATATCTGCCTTAAGCATGGAAGGGGCGGCATCTACCAAATCTTTAGCTTCCTTGAGACCAAGACCGAGAATCTCTTTGACTACCTTGATGATGGCAATCTTGTTGGCGCCACTGTCAGTGAGTTCGACCGACGCTGTCGACTTCTCTTCTATCACCTCGCCGGCTTGTCCTGCCATAACTGGCCCAACAGCGACGGCGGAAGCCGAAACCCCGAACTTGTTTTCAAAGACTTTGACTAGTTCGTTCAGATCAAGAACCGACATGGATTCTATCTCTTCCACAATCTTCTTGAATTTTGCCGGTATTTCTATTTTTGTTTCTTCGTTCATTTTATTTTACTAATTTCATTAAGGCCAATTACTAACCGCTGTATTGGAGAATTGATAATGTTGACGAACTTGCCGCGAAGCACCTCGAGAGTGGGAATCTTGGCGATCTCTTCCATTTCGACCGCCGTCATAAAACGACCTTCAAATACTCCACCCATGATCTTGAGGTTCTCCGGAAACTTTTTCTGGAAGCCATAGATCCCGCGGGCCGGAGCGACGGGATCTTCTCCCCACGCCAGCGCCAATTCACCAGGAAGCACGGGCTCTACGCCCTTGAATTTCTCTCCTTCGAGCGCGAGCCTAGTTAAAGTTTTTTTGGCGACTGTGTACGAGACGCCTTCAAATTTGAGAGCACGGCGTATTTGAGTTACGTTCGCCACATTTAAGCCGCGAAAATTAACGAACACCAAAGACTTGGCATCTTTGAACGCTTTTTTCAACTTCTCAACAACTTCTCCCTTCTTGGCTTTGGAAATGGCCATTAATTTAATAAGGCCAGAGTGATTAGTCTCGAGAGGACTTATGGATGCCTCTTGTCTTTGACCTTATGGACAATACTTTACGGGTTTATAAAAATAAAGCAAGTAATTATCTCTTCCCCACTTTGCGGCGGTTGACGATAAATTTGTTCGAATACTCTACGGAGACAACACCTCTGTGTTACTAAATACTTACAATACGTTATCTAATGCCTATAGGTAGAAAGTAGCGTGTGAAGGTTGTTGCCTTCTCTATTATTAAATAGTAAAATTCCACGAGACAAAGAAAGGAGGGTCATGGTCATGCCAGATATCTCATATTGGTTCAGGACAACCAAACTAGGAGAAGATTGCGAAGGTGATACCCACTGCAAAAACTGTAAACCCAATGGGGATTGCGACAGATGTGACACTATCGACGGCAGATGGATCTCGGCAGTTTCCGACTACGCGTCTACCTGCGATGGTCTATGCATGGAGCTCACAATGCACGAACAAATGCACATGGACCCAGTAACCCAGTTGGGTTACTGCGACAAGGACTTCGAGAAACTCCCGCGAGAGATCAAGGCAAGGGTCACGAAGTATGAGAAAGAAGCCTGAGCGTCGCCTCCCAGAGGCGACGCTCATTACTTATAGGGTTTACCTCTTCCCCACTTTGCGGCGGTTGACGATAAATTTGTTTGAATACTTTTTGGCTCGGCGCGATTTTTGGCCCTTGCCTGTCGGCTTGCCATAGATAGAAATGGCGCGTCTGCGACCTCTGCCGGAACGACCTTCGCCGCCTCCGTACGGATGGTCAGCAGGGTTCATAGCTGTACCGCGTACGGACGGACGAACGCCAAGCCAGCGTGAGCGTCCCGCCTTGCCAATGGCCACTAGACGGTTTTCATTGTTGGAAACTTCTCCGATAGAGGCCCAGGCATTAGCTGGGACCTTCCTCACTTCGCTTGAAGGCATCTTCAAATCGACGTAGCCACCTTCCTTAGCCAAAACTTCGACGTAATTACCTCCGGAACGAGCAATCTTGGCGCCACCCTTGTGTTTCAATTCGACGTTGTAGACAAAAGTGCCGACGGGAAGATTACCGAGAGGTAGACGGTTGCCGGGAACTAAAGAAGCATGCTCGGAGACCACGTAAGTCTCCCCGACCCGTGCGCTCGAGTGCAGAAGCACGTATCGCTTTTCCCCGTCTCGGTAAACTACCAGACCGATAAAACCAGAACGATTAGGATCATATTCGATGGTTCTCACTGTGAAGGGGACATCGTACTTATCGTATGAAAAATCGACCGACCGAAAGAGACGTTTGTGGCCACCCCCTTTGTGTCGAGTGGTGATGCGACCGCGATTATTACGACCGCTACCGCGTCTGAAGCCACTTGTCAAAGACTTTTCGGGCGCACTAGTCGTCAGGACTTTACGGAAATCTATCCCGGACATGTGGCGGCGCGAGTCGGTGGTGGGTCGGTATTTTTTCATAATTTTCAATTTCTAATTTTCAATTTTCATTTTAAATTCTAAATTTAAAATTTTAAATTATTTCTATCTTATCTCCCTTTTTGAGGTAGACATATGCTTTTTTACCTCCGCTCTTAACCCCTCTTTTGCCTCTCACAAAGACCCTTTTGGCGGGGATGATGGCCACACGCACCTTTTCTGGTTTCACTCCATAAGCGTCATGGACGGAGGCACTGATGGACTTCTTGGTGGCGCCTACTGTTACTTCGAAAATATAGACATTGGACTTGTCAGCTCCGAGAGCAGCCTTCTCGGTGATACGCGGTCTCAACAGCACGTTATTTGGTTTTAAATTAAGATTTGGCATAAAGTAATTCGGGGTTCTCGATTACCAGATATTTGTACTCGAGTAGTATTAGAGGGTTAAGATTCCTAGCCTCAATCACTTCTACGTTCCCGAGATTACTGAAAGCACGTTCGATTTCTTTACGCTTTCCTGATAGAGCGATAACCGCCGCATTATTTTTCTTCGAGAAGAGGTTTTCAAATCCTTTAATATTGGAGAGAGAGTGGAGCGCCTGTATGGCCACTTTCGTCTTGGGCTCGGCCAGTGTGACTGAATCGATGAGAAGGACCTCACCCTCCCGCCATTTACGGGAGAGGATGGTGTAAAGAGCTTTAGCTCTCATCTTCTTAGAAACTTTGCGCTCGAAATTCTTGTCATTCCTCGGACCACCGGTGACACCGCCACCAACCCAGATAGGAGAACGGATGGAGCCATGGCGCGCGCGGCCAGTGCCCTTCTGCCGCCAGGGTTTCCTGCCTCCGCCGCGCACTTCGCTCCTATCCTTAGTGTGAGCGACATTTTTACGCTTCGTTGATAAGAGTGAATCTGCCACTTGTTTGACTAAGTCGGCATTCCAGCGGACACCAAAAACGTTTTCGGGCAGGTTTATTGTTCCGGTCTTCTTACCCTCCAAGCTGTAGACTACTGTTTCCATTTCGGATTTAGGATTTCGTGCTTAGGATTTCTACTTTACTGCCTCGTCTCCCAGGAATAGCTCCTTCTATAAAGATTTCGCGGGTTTCGGGAAGAACTTTGATAATCTTCAGATTTTTGATAGTGACTCGCTTCCCCCCCATCCGACCGGCCATGCGCATACCTTTGATGACCCGGCCACCGGCGCGACCGCCGCCGCCAATTGAACCCGCCGTACGCTCTGAATGCTTCCGACCGTGCGAGCGGCTATCGCCTTTAAACCCATGCCTCTTGACCACCCCTTGGAAACCCTTGCCTTTGGAGATACCGGAGACAGTAACCACATCCCTCTCCTGCAAGGCAAGGCCTTGCAGGTCATCCAGGGTCTGACCTTTTTCTGCAAGACCTTTAGCATCCTCAATAACGACAGTCACCGGAAAGACTTCTCCTGTTTCAGAGAAGATTTGAGTCATGTTGACTTTTCTGGCGATAATTTTTCTCATTAGATTGGATTCCAGAGCCTAAACCTCTATCTAGATAGAGGTTTAGGCTCTATCTAAGACTCATATTAACTTCACATCGATATTGACCCCGCTTGGTAGACTTAAGTTGGTCAATGCCTCGATAATCTTGGGAGTTGGATTCATAATATCGATGAGCCGCTTGTGAATCCGCATCTCAAATTGCTCTCGCGCATTTTTGTAGATAAACGCGGCACGGTTGACAGTGTATTTCTTAACTTCCGTTGGAAGCACCATGGGGCCTCGCACTTTGGCGTCATAGCGAAGAGCCGTGTCTATGATCTGTTTGACGGAGAGATCCAGGATCTTGGACTCATAGGCCCTGACTCGAATACGCAGGTGGGAGGTGACTTCTTCCGCTTTCAGAATCTTAGAAGTCGTGGACTTAGAAACCCGTTTTGGTTTTAGAGGTGCTTTAGGCACTTTGTTTACGAGATGACTTTGGTGACCACGCCGGCTCCGACGGTCTTACCACCTTCACGGATAGCGAAGCGCTGTTCATTTTCGAGGGCCACCGGGGCGACAAGCTTGACCGTAAAGGTCGCAGTATCGCCCGGCATAACCATTTCTACCCCTTCGGATAAAGTGACCTCGCCGGTGACGTCGGTGGTGCGGATGTAGAACTGCGGTTTGTAACCGGTGAAAAACGGCGTGTGGCGACCACCTTCCTCCTTTTTGAGAATGTAGACTTCAGCGGTGAAATTGGTGTGAGGAGTGACAGAACCAGGCTTAGCTAGGACCTGGCCTCGGTGCAAATCTTCCTTCTTAACACCTCGCAGTAGAACACCGGCATTGTCTCCGGCCAGACCTTCCTGAAGAGACTTGTTGAACATCTCGATACCTGTAACCGTAGTCTTGGAAGTGTCTTTGATACCGACGATCTCGACTTCCTCACCCACTTTTACCTTGCCTCTCTCGATACGGCCAGTGACCACTGTACCACGACCTTCAATCGAGAAGATGTCCTCAATGGGCATCAGAAATGGCTTATCAGTCTCGCGAACCGGAATCGGGAAATAGGTATCAAGAGCATCCGTCAGTTCTAAGATTTTCTTTGACCATTCGTCGTCAATACCTTTAGCTTCAAGAGCCTTGAGAGCAGAGCCCTTGATCACAGGAGCGTTGGCGCCGTCATACTCATACTTCTTCAAGAGATCGCGCACTTCTTCTTCAACCAGAGCGATAAGCTCTTTATCTGAAAACATGTCGCATTTGTTAAGGAAAACAATGATTTTTGGCACACCGACTTGTTTTGCCAAAAGGATGTGCTCGCGGGTCTGGGGCATGACGCCGTCAGTAGCCGCGACCACGAGAATAGCACCGTCCATCTGAGCGGCGCCGGTAATCATATTCTTGATGTAGTCTGAGTGGCCGGGAGCATCTACGTGCGCGTAGTGGCGCGCGTCAGTTTCGTATTCCGAATGGGAAAGGGCGATGGTAATACCCCGGGCCTTTTCTTCCGGGGAGTTGTCGATTTGGTCGACGTTCTTGACCGTTGCTTTCTTGCCTGCGCGATTAAGCACATTGAGAATTGCGGCGGTGAGAGTGGTCTTGCCGTGGTCAACGTGGCCGATGGTGCCTACGTTGATGTGCGGTTTGGAACGATCAAATTCTGCTGCCATAGAATTAGTAAATTATTATTGAATAGATATTAATGTTTTAACGCACTAAACCGCTTATATGGTCTATGAAGAAAATATCAAAGAGCCTACAAACGTTAACGCGTAGGTGCCATAGTATACAAATAGGCCCAAATAGTCAACCTACTTACCTCCTGTCCTTGCTTCAATGATTCCTTGAGCCACGTTAGCAGGCACAATAGCGTAGTGGTTAAATTCCATGGTGGAAGAACCGCGACCTTCGGTCATAGAGCGAAGCGAAGTGACGTAACCAAACATTTCGGAGAGAGGCACCTTAGCCCGTACCACCTTGAGCTCCCCTCTATCCTCCATCGCTTCGATTTGCGCGCGCTTGCCCGAGAGATTGCCGGTGATATCGCCCATGAATTTCTCCGGCATGATCACTTCCACTTTCATAATAGGTTCCAGGAGCACTGGTTTGGCACGTCTCGCCGCTTCTTGAAAGGCCTGCGAAGCGGCAATCTTGTAGGCAATTTCGGAGGAGTCGACATCGTGGTATGAACCGTAATTAAGCTCGGCGGAAATATCCGTCATTTTATAACCAGCCACGATACCTCTGTCCATGGCCTCCCTAATGCCTTTCTCCACAGCCGGGATAAATTCTTGCGGGATGATACCTCCCTTGATAGCATCGATGAACTCGAACCCAGCTTCGCGATGAGCATTCTTGGGAACTTTGGCCTCCGGGTCATATTTGGGCAGAGGTTTAATCTTAATTTTGACGTGTCCGTACTGACCTTTGCCTCCAGTCTGCTTGATATATTTATTTTCTACTTCCGCTTCGCTGGTGATAGTTTCTTTATACGCCACTTGCGGCTTGCCGACATTGGCCTCGACAGAGAACTCTCGCTTCATGCGGTCTACGATAATCTCCAGATGAAGTTCACCCATACCCATGATGACCGTTTCACCAGTCTCCTGGTCAGATTTAATTTTGAAAGTCGGGTCCTCATCCGAGAGGCGCTTGAGAGCCATGCCCATTTTCTCCTGGTCTGCTTTGGTCTTCGGCTCAATGCGTAGAGAGATAACCGGCTCCGGGAATGAAATCTCTCCGAGAATGATGGGGTGAGCTTCGTCTGAGAAGGTGTGACTGGTCTTAGCATTCTTGAGACCGACGGCAGCGGCAATTTCTCCGGCGAAAACCTTCTTCACTTCTTCTCTCTGATTTGCTTGTAGGCGCACGATACGACCGAGCCGTTCATTTTCACCGGTGGTCGAGTTATGTAAATAAGTACCAGATTCAATCGTGCCAGAATAGACGCGGAAAAACGTCAGCTGGCCGACAAACGGATCAGACTGGAGTTTGAACGCCAAGGCCGAGAACGGTTCTGCATCCGAGGCATGACGTTCTATTTCTTCTTCCGAGCGAGGGTCGATGCCTTTGATCGCCGGGATATCGAGAGGGGAAGGTAGAAAGTCCGCCACCGCATCAAGCACGAGCTGAACACCTTTGTTCTTGAGAGCCGAACCGGCAAAGACTGGGAAAATCGAATTTGCAATAACTGCTTTGCGGAGCGTCGCCTTAAGAGTATCCAGACTGATCTCTTTCTCTTTACCTTCGAGATAGGTATTCATAAGAACTTCATCATTTTCCGCTATCTTCTCCACTAGTTCGGCACGGTACTTCTCTGCATCAGCGCGCAGATTGTCGGGAATTTCTTTCTCAACTACCAGACTACCCATGTTGCCTTCGAAGTAATACGCTTTCATCCTAAGAAGATCTATCACACCTTCATGCTTGGCCTCTTCTCCTATCGGGATCTGCATACGCACCGCTTTTTTGGAGAGCCGATTGAGAATAGATTTGTAAGAACGTTCAAATGAAGCCCCGGTGCGATCGAGCTTATTGACAAAACAGATGCGAGGCACTCGTGCCTCTTCGGCATAACGCCAGTTGGTCTCGGACTGCGGCTCGACACCGGCCACACCGTCGAAAACGACTACCGCACCGTCAAGCACGCGAAGCGAGCGCTTGACTTCCACGGTGAAGTCGATATGACCAGGAGTATCAATGATGTTGAAACGAAATTTTTGTTCTTTCTTCTGCCTGTCGGTTTCGGCTAGATACGTTGGCGCCCAAAAACAAGTCACGGCAGCAGCCGTGATCGTGATACCGCGTTCACGCTCTTGCTCCATCCAATCGGTGGTGGTATCTCCTTCATGGACTTCGCCAATATCATGCTGAGAGCCGGTATAAAAAAGCACCCGCTCGCTTGTCGTGGTCTTGCCGGCGTCAATATGGGCGATAATGCCAAAATTTCTAACTCGTTCTAATGGATAGTCTCGTTCCATGAATTATTTATAGTGAGCGTAGTCGAACTACCACGCGAAATGGGCGAAGGCCTTGTTGGCTTCCGCCATTTTGTGAGTGTTCTCCCGCTTTCTGACAGCATCGCCTTCATTATTGGAAGCGGCAATGATTTCCTCCGCTAGTTTCTCGTGCATAGGTTTGCCCTTCTTGGCACGAGCGGCGTCAATAATCCATTTCATTGAGAGAAACTGGCGGCGTTCGGGACGCACTTCGCGAGGAATCTGATAGTTGGCTCCGCCGACACGCCTCGAGCGCACTTCCATAGTCGGACCGGTATTTTTGAGAGCCGATTCGAAAATTTCCAGAGGATTGGGATTCTTGGTCTTCTCCTTGATCGCTTCCAGAGACTGATAGACAATCGACCGCGCGGTGGTTTTCTTACCACGCTTCATGCAGTAGTTGATAAACTTCGTTATTTTCTCGGAATCGTAAACGAAATCAGGATTTATTTTTGGCTTGGCTTTAAGTTTTCTTCGCATCTTTCTTAAATCTTAAATCTAGAATCTTAAATCTATTTCTTCGGTTTCTTCACTCCGTATTGACTGCGTGTTTGTCTCCTATTCTCAACGCCGGTAGCGTCCAGTACCCCGCGCACGATGGTGTAACGCAGACCGACATCCTTGACCCGCCCGCCTCGAATCATAACCACCGAGTGCTCTTGGAGGTTGTGTCCGATGCCGGGTATATAGGCAGTGACCTCCATACCATTAGTCAGGCGCACTCTGGCAATTTTTCTGATGGCGGAATTTGGTTTCCTAGGCGTCTTAGTCGTCACTTTGGTAATCACTCCCCTCTTGAAAGGAGAATTGAAAAAGACGGGATGATTCTTTTTGTTGTTAAAACTGCGCGTCAAAGCAATCGTCTTGGTTTTGCGAGTGATTATCTTCCTTTTGCGTCGGATGAGCTGATTTATGGTTGACATTGGCGATAAAAAATCCCTCAACGGGATGCCTGTACTCTACTAAACACTGGCCTAAATTGCAACACCGGTTAGAAAACGAAAGAGCAAGATTATCACTGGGAAAATGAACTGCCAGAGAAAGAAAATAAAGAAAAGAACGAGAATGAGACCATACCTTTCGAAAAACCCTCTAAGTTGGTACAACTTATCTGGAAAAGCGGCGAAAAGGAGTTTGGAGCCGTCGAGTGGAGGAATGGGCATGAGGTTGAAAATGGCGAGGAGAATATTGATGAAGACTATGACAGAAGTAATCTGAATAAAGGCAGGGCTTGTCGCCACACCAATGCGCAAGAGTAAACCGAAGATAAGCGCCAGAGCAATGTTAGAGGCTGGCCCGGCGGCGGCTACGATCGCTTCCGACCATCGACCCGGCTTAAGATTGTATGGATTGTACGGCACCGGCTTGGCCCAACCGAAGATAAACCCACCCAAAAAATAAGCCATGGAAGGCACCAGAAATGAACCCACGAAGTCGAGATGTTTGAGAGGGTTAAGTGTGAGGCGACCTTGATACTTGGCCGTCTGGTCGCCCAAGAAGCTTGCGGCGTAACCGTGGGAGACCTCGTGGATGACTACGGATATAATCAGAATGGCGATCTGGAAGATAAATTCCACTTGCATTTGCCGATTATATCATGTAAGTTGTCTCAAATGCCGAGAATTTGCCCCGTAAATCAAAAAGGTTCCAAGATGGGAGGCGGATATTCTAATCGTACTCGTGCTACCCAATTTAACCCTACCGGGTCTGTTCGCAAGTACCCTAACTTTCAGAAAAAACGCATTTACGTGCCGGAACTCAAGAAAACTATTACTCTTATTCTCTCTACGAGAGCCATCAAAACCATTAACAAGCGCGGCGCTCATTCCGTGCTCAAAAAAGCCGGGGTTATTTAAGTTCCAAAGTTTTACCGTCAGTCTCAAATTTGAGAGTACCTGCTTCGGCAGTGCTGGTGATTTTAGCGCCATTTGAGACGGCCAGTCCATAAGTTTGATATAATTAATTTTAAATGGTTACGCTCTATAATGTGGTTTCAGCAGATGGTTATATTGCTGATAAGAATGGGAGTGAAGATTTTATTCCTGATTCTTATTGGCCGTACTTTCTTAATGTTCTGAAAGGATATGATTGTATTCTCATGGGAAGAAAGACCTACGATGCTATACAAAACTACGGCGAAGAGTTGACAAAATCCTTTGAAAATTTTCCTGTGAGAAAAGTTGTTGTCACAAGAAATAAAAATTTTCATCCTAAAAATGGTTACGAAATAGTACATACTCCCGAAGACATCATAAATTCCAATTTAAATATCATAGTAACAAGTGGTCCGAGTCTTAATAATTATCTTCTTCAGAAAAAACTGATTGATAAAATAATTTATCACGAAGTGCCCGAGTTAATTGGAAGCGGAACTAAACCATATGGCAATGTTGACGATACGGTAGATATTGCCAAAATACCTATTGCGGAAAGAACTTCTTAACCAGATTTATACAAGTCGTGTTTTACCATTATTTGTGGCAATATGCAGCTAGACTGCAGTTCGTTAACTTACCCGAAACTCACTGAATCAAAGGAAAGAGAGGGCTAAAATGGCTAATCTCGCGCTTCCCGGTAATCCTCGGTACCAGCCGAAGGACTTGGTCGAGATCTTCGGCTACGACAATCTCACCAGAACTTTGGTCGAGATGGAGCTCGCTACTTTCGACACCCTTGCGGAAGCTGGGGTAATCAAGGCGAAGGAACGCAGACTCCTAACGCAGGAGATCGAGCAGAAACTGCTCGCCATCACCACGACGGAGATGGACAAGATGGAGCGGGAAGTCACCAAACACGACATCCGTGCACTCGTCCGGCTCATGCAGGAAATTTTGCCAGAGCCACTGCGCCGCTGGGTGCACGTCCCGCTCACGAGCTTTGATGTTATCGACACAGCGCGGGCGGTGCAGTTTACCCGTGCGCACAAGTATGTTCTACGACCGAAGCTTGCCTACGTCATCTCGGCACTCCGGGACCAAGCGTTCGATAACGCCCACCAAGTTCAGATCGGTAGGACACATGGTCAACATGCGCTCCCGGTCACAGTGGGATTCTGGTTCGCAACCATCTTGAGTCGGGTACTTTTCAACGCGACTGAGATGAATCGGTACGCCGGAGGGCTCGTCGGCAAAATCTCGGGCGCGGTCGGCGCGTACAACGCGCAGATCGGACTCGGTATCGAGGGAAAGTTGAGTATTCCGTTTGAAACGCGGGTGCTCCAGCATCTCAACATCGAACCGGCACCGATCTCAACCCAGATTCTTCCGCCGGAACCGCTCGCCTACTATCTGTTCTCGTCTCTCGGTCTCTCTGCCGCGTTCGGGCAGTTGGGCAGGGATGGACGAAACCTGATGCGGAGCGAGATCGCGGAACTGACCGAGCCTTTCGACAAAGACCAGGTTGGCTCATCGACCATGGCACACAAGCGCAATCCGCTGAACTTCGAGAATCTCGAAGGCACCTACTTCAAGAGTGTAGCTGAGTTCCTGGAGGTGCTCATGACGATGATCAGCGAGCATCAACGCGACCTTGTCGGAAGCTGCATAAGCCGGGACTTTCCGACGCTCATCGTCAACCTAACTTCTCAACTCGACACGCTCCTCCGGCAAGGAAAAGAGGGCGTACCATTCCTGAAGCGGTTGCGCGTAAATGAGGAGACATGCAGACGCAACCTCTCGATGCTGGGTGATATTGTTCTCGCGGAACCCCTCTACCTGGCGCTACAAATGTATGGCTACGAAGGCGACGCACACGAGGTCATCAACCATAAAGCCATGCCGCTTGTCACTGACAACAGAACACTCGTCCAGGCGGTCGAGATGCTCGCTGCTAACGATCCAGAGTTGCAGGGCGCATGGAGAAACATCCCGCGTGAACTGCACAAGCTCTTCCAACGTCCGGAGAACTATGTCGGCCACGCTCAGAAAAAGGTTGAGGAGACCTGCGAGCGGGCCAATGCTTATCTCAACGATAATTGAAGCTAGTCACTGACGACACAGCCGCCCCAGTCAATCGGGGCGGCTTCTTCTTTATTTTAGATACAGAGTTTTGCCGTTAGTTTCAAATTTGATTGTACCGTTCTCTATGGTGCTGACGATTTTGGCGCCAATTTTTTCTAAAATATCCAAAACTTCTTACGTTATTAGTTCACGGTCGTGAGTTATTAACGTATAGTGAAACTAACGGTTAAACTAGGCTGAAAGAATAGTTAAATTAGACCGAAAGACTCGCGGAGGTGTTTATCGTTCTCTAATTCATCGACGATAAGATAGAGAATGTTCTTTCCCACTCCTAGATCAGATTTGAGAAGCGTCAGAACATCTTCACAATCGTAAGGATAAACCCAGACGCTATCTTGCAAAAGGTAAAAACCGGCTGATTTAAATAGGGTTCTGACCTGATCCCGTATCCTTCTTTTCTTCTCTGGAATATCAAAAATAATTACTCTCCATTTTCTATCCCATTTCTTCGGTCTTTCTAACTTAAAATCGGCAAATTGCCACTGACGGAGAAGATCTTCTCCTTTAGGCGTTATGCAATATTTCTTACCATCATAAAAGAGCAGTCCTCGTTTGACTAGCTTACTGGCGGAAGAACTGACATATTCATTTTGTCTCCGCTTTGGGGCTAGACCTAGCTTGTACATGGCCTTAGCAACATTTGGCGCTACCAGAGCAATACTTAGCATCCCGACATCCGCTACGGTTTCAAGAATCAGTTTCTGCAAGTGTTCGCGACTGCCTTTCTTTTTGCTTTTTTCTTCAATTTTACCCATACGTTAATCATTCACGATAGTGAGATTATAACGTATGTATGATAACAAGAGAATAGGTAGTATTAATTCTATTTGATTTCTAGAGTCTTGCCGTTCGTTTCAAATTTGATTGTGCCACTCTCTATGGTACTGACAATTTTGGCGCCGACTTTTTCTAAAATATCGAGCACTTCTTTGTGCGGGTGGCCGTAGGAATTATCTTCGCCAGCCGAAATAACAGCGTACTCTGGTGAGACAGCTTCAGCGTAAGTAAGTGAAGTGGAAGTACGTGAACCGTGGTGACCCGCTTTCAAAACATCGGAATCTAGAAAATTAGGCTCTAGGTTAATTAAAACATTTTCAATCGCTATGGGTGAGTCTCCGGTCAACAAGAATGATTTATCCCCATAAACCAGTTTTGCTACGATGGATGCTCTATTAGTCTCCCAGTTTGTTACGTCTTGAGTGGGAAAGAGCATTATAAGTTTTACCCCATCACCAAAATTAAGCACCATGCCTCTTCTTGCAAGTACGTCGGGAATATCTTTCTGTCTCACTCTCTTTTTTAACTCATCATCAATAGCATTTTCTGATTCCACTCCTGGCTCGAGAAACATCCCAACTTCATAACGACTTATCACCTCGGGCAGACCACCTATATGATCTTTGTCTGGGTGAGTTTCCACTACTACATCTATGCGTTTATCGGCGAAAGGTAGGATGTTCCCCAGTTCACTCAAAACTTTCCTATTTGCCCCGCCATCTACAAGTACCCTGCCATGTTGGGGCGAATCTATAAAAATGGCATCACCTTGGCCAACATCGAGAAAATAAACAGTTAAAATGTCACCCGGTTGCCTCTGGTAGACAGCAATCCAAACAAAAACGTTCGAGAGAAAAAGTATGCCTAAAATAACTTCTCTTGAGTGCTTCCTTATGAAATCCATGTCTATAGTATAATGTAGACACTATGACCAAATTATTTGAAGAAAAGAAATTTAACATTCCCAAACTCAATGGCATAAGCGAGAAGACGATTGAAGTGCACCTTGGTCTCTACGCAGGGTATGTAAAGAATGTCAATGAGTTGTTGCAAGAGCAGGGATATAATCGCCGGTTCCCATTTGAATTCAATGGTATGAGGAACCATGAAGTTTATTTCGCGCATTTCGAAGGCGGGCCGCAGCCATTTCCAAGCGAAGGCAAGTTCGCTAAAACTGGCTTTGATCTTGATAAATTCAAAACCATGGCACTTGCGCGCGGAGTGGGTTGGGCCATTGTCTATTACGATCCAGTATCAAAACAACTTCTGGAAGCTTGGGTAGATGAGCATCATCTGGGAATTTTAACCGGACTTTCTCCAATTCTGGTACTCGACATGTGGGAACACGCCTATTTTATTGATTACACTCCCGGAGAAAAAAAGAAATATATTGAGGCCTTTTTTAAAAATCTTAATTGGCAGAATGTAGAACAAAACTTCGCCAACGCCACACAAAAATAATGATGGCCAGGTAAATGAGCGCAGCCACCCAGATAGATACGGGCGGGACAGTAATAGAAGCTAGAGGAAGGCGACCGAAAACACTAGAAACTCCTAAAATCCAGGCCAGTAAGATATATGCGACATAGGAAAAGGGCAGTGCCAAAATAGAGCTCGTATATGCGATCAGTGTGGCTATGAAACCGACAAGCATGGTGGCGGGGATAATAAGCAAGACCAGGATATTGGCGGGAAGTGAAACTAGAGAGAAATCGCCCATAGAATAGATTAGGAGAGGCAGGACTGTCGCCTGGGTAGCAAGAGTGGTGGCGATAGTCAATCGCAGACCCCACTTTTCTGGTACTACCTTTAGATACTTTTCAATAATCGGCACGATATAAATGAGGGCACAAGTAGCCAGGAAAGAAAGTTGGAACGATGGATCGAAAACAAGAATCTTGGGGTTGTGGAGAATCATCAGGAAAGCCGCGACTAGGAGCGCCCGTGGCGCGGAATAGGCGCGACCAAACATCTTAGCCGCAATGACGACAAGTACCATGAGTGCTGCACGGACCACAGTCGCTTCTGCCCCCGTCATCAGAACAAAAAGGATGATGGCAAGAATCGACGCAGTAGCTATTAGCCGTGGAGTAACTCGCACGCGGATCATCAAGAAAACATTTTCAAACATCTTCCGCATAAATTCAGCAATAATCGTGATGTTATAGCCAGAAAGCACTACGATATGAATAATGCCTGCACGACGGAACTCCTCGAGGATATCTTTCGGCATCGCTTCTCTCCCAGAAACAATGAGGCCAGAAAGAAGACTGGCGTACGGCTCTGCTAGAATTTCTTTAGTCTTCGCTACGAAACTTCTTTTGATCTTAAAGAGGGTCTGTTTGATAGGATTGCCATGGCCGCTAGAGAGCACTTCTACTTCGGCAAAGCTCAAAGTGAAGTAGATATCGTCTTTCGAGAGATATTTTCCGTAATCGAAGGGCCGGCCAATACCGTCGTCGATAATTCCCGGTTTATCTAGTCTGCCCTCCACTTTCACCCTGTCTCCATACTGGACAGCACTATATAAATCCGTACTCACTAAAATGTTCTCTCCGTTGTCTGCTCGTAGAACAAAACGAGTGGTATTTTCCCTCTGTTCTGGTTCGCTTATCACAATACCAGAAGACACGGGGACGAGTGGCTCGTGAAAGTCCTTGATCGAGTAACGCAGAGCCCCGAGACCAAATGAGAGGAATACGAGCGAGAGAAACAAAACTTCCTGGCTTATCACTCTATTCCAGATTTTCTCTGCAATAAGAAGAGTAGAACCGATTATTATGACCAAGACACTTACTAACGGAGCGATAAAGATAAAAGATGAAACAAGAATGCCCGAGATGAAACCGAAAATAAAAACGAAAATATTATTTGTACTTGTCTTTTGGTCCATCATAGAGAGCAGGATCGAGGCCGTCGGCAAAAGTGGTGGCTATCTCATCGGCGCGTTCGTTTAGAGGTATGCCGGAGTGCCCTGCCACATATTTCCATTTCACCTCTCTTCCCTCTATAAGTAGAAGAAGTTTCTGCCATAAGTCTTGATTGAGCACCGGCTTCCTGCCCGCTGTCCTCCAGCTCTTCTTTTGCCATCTCTTGATCCACTCTGTCATGCCTTTTGTTACGTATTCAGAATCGGCGTAAATGATGATCTTCTTTTCTGATATAAATTCTAAAGCTTTGATGGCCGCCGTAAGCTCCATCCTGTTATTGGTAGTGTGTGTTTCCCCACCTCCAAGTTCTACTACTTTATCATCATAAATAATAATCGCTCCCCACCCCCCGGGCCCCGGATTACCCCTTGATGCTCCATCGGTGTAGATCACGATCATTTTGAAATTATATCATCTATAATTTTCTTGATTTTAACGGATTAAATTTAAATATAGAAATGACCCCCGATCCGCCCCGCCAGTCGGCAGAACGAACCGAGGGCCCGAGGACCAAGTCCAGAGCACTACTTGCGGAGACGGAAGACAATCTCGTTGTCGAGACTCCACTCGACACCGAGATTCGCCCGAGAAGCACGGAGCCACGACTGACCGAAACCGAGACACACGGCGAGGAAGACCTTCGGGCGACGGCCTGAAACGGTTACCTGCTCCATGATGATCCAGAAGTAGTCACCCAGGGGTTGATCCTTGAGGGCTATCCTGATGGCGGAGCCGTCTCCAAGCTCGCAGGGCAAGTGGCCAAGCTCTCGGATCCGCGCCCAGATCTGGGTGGTCACCGGGTTCTTGGTAAACCCGAGATTGCGGACCTTGACGCGGGTGAATTTGGCCGTCGCATTTTCGCAGTAAATAGGAAAAGCGGTGACGGATGTGAGCAGCATTTGGCGTACAGGCATTATCCTTCTCCTTGTTTTCTTAAACGAACACGCTTGGAATCGCCAAGCCGATTACGGGATTGCCCCGCTTTGGTCTCTCTAAATTGGACCATAAGTGGTTGTCAGAAGTCAATAATTTAATTTGAGGAGACATGTTTAGGGCTCTATATCAACGATTCTCAAGCGCAGCTCAGGGCGGTTGCGAAAAAAGGATTTTTCCAGATTGGCGAATAGAGAAATTCTAGTACCGGGAGTAAGAAGTACAGAGTAAGAGGCGGGGTCGGAGAAAAAAGAAATGGCTTTTATTTCTCTTTCTCCCCCATTGAACGTGACCTCAAGATGATTGTTTTCTTTACCAAATTGTTTGACTGACTTAATTTCTGCTTTAGGAATTTTGAAAACTGGTTTCTTGTTTCCCATACCAAAGGGTGCAAAACTTGAAACCAGACTCCAGAGATTTTCTCCAACGTCATCCAAATTTATATACAGAACTGAAATCTCGGTACTTGGAGGCTGAGCCTCCAAGTTGCTCAGAGCTAAAGATAATCTCTCTTCGAGTGTTGTGAGACTTTCCAAAGTAACAGAGAATCCGCCAGCCCCGGTATGTCCGCCAAATTCCACGAACTCGTCGCTTGTCGCACTCATCAGGGTAAAGAGATCATAGCCGTCATACGAACGACAAGAACCTTTAAGTGTCCCGTCCCCACTTCTGCCCCAGACGAAGGCTGGCCTCTCGTACTCCTCAACAAGCGAATTGGCAACGAGACCAAGAAGAGATGGTCGCCACTCCGGATTACCAATAACGATGACATTGGCCACTTGTTGACGACCGGCAATCCGAGACTTTGCCTCTTTTACGACACTAGCTACTACTCCCTTGCGCTCGTTGTTAATCTTCTCTAGATGGAGGGCGAGTCTCTCCGCCTCCTCATAGTCTTTTGTCTTTAAGAGCTTGAATGCATCTTCGGGCACCCCCATGCGCGAGGCGGCATTGATACGTGGAGTAATCATGAAAGTGACATCGTCTTCCGAGACTGTTCTCTGGTCAATATTCATTCTTTTGAAAAGCGCTGCGAGTCCTGGCCTCGGAGATTTACGCAAAACCGAGAGCCCAAAACTGGTAAGAATTCTGTTCTCACCGAGGAGTGGCACCATATCTGAAAGGGTAGCGATGGCTACCATGTCGAGAGACCACTTCTCCATGCCAGGTTTAACGCCAAAGGGCTCGCGGGCTATGACCGCTTGCACTAGCTTGAATGCGACCGCCGCGCCGCAGAGTCCCTTGAATGGATAGTCGGAGTCACTCCTGTTTTGGTTAACGACAGCGTAAGCTTCCGGTAGTCCGCCAACTGGCGGAGAGTTCGGCTTGTGATGATCGGTAATGATGACATTGATACCCTTCTCGTTAGCGAGGGCTACTTCCTCAGTGTCGGCAACGCCGCAATCGAGAGTGATGATGAGTCTGGCACCACGCGTGGTGATTTCTTCTATCGCGTCCAAGTTGAGACCGAAGCCTTCGTCGTGCCGGTGCGGGATGTAGAAGGAAATGTTTTTATATCCTATCCGCTCGAAGAAGTCGGAGAGCACCACCGCACCAGGAAGACCGTCGCAGTCATAGTCGGAGAAGACAACAATGTGCTCATTATTCTCAATCGCTCTAATGACTCGATCGCGAGCCTTTTCCATGTCCGGCAGCAGTAGTGGATCATGGAGCTTAGCGTAGTCAGGATTTAAAAAATCTTCTTTCTCCTCTGGTACAATACCGCGCTGTTTAAGTAGCGTCTCAAATAGTTCCGGAAAATGCTGCATTGGACTATTCTAGCACGCGTATTAAGATAGATTCATGAAAAACAGTACTGCTGAAGGCGTAGTCATTCTAGTGATTCTCATTGTCGTTATGATCGTTACGCTCATGGGAGATTCCAACTCTACAGAGAGCCCCTCTCATACCTCTAATTCTTCAGCAAATACGAGCCTCGGCGGAGGAGAGACCGTCTCCACAAACTCGCCCTACGCGCGAGACATCTCTATCGGCACCGGCAATGCGGCCTACACTTACCAGTCCTATGAAGAGTACATCACTATCTACAACAGAGGGAGAGAACCCATCGACATCACTAACTGGCAGCTTAAAAATGGCAAAGATAAGCGTGCCTATGATCTCGGTGGTGACCTACGATATTTCCCAGCGGATACTGCCAAGATTGGCCAAGCAGTGCTCTTCGTCTCGCCTAGCGGTCTCAATCAGTTTCAGAATGTAGTGCTCAAACCGAGCGAGACAGCGATCATCACGACCGGAAAAATAGGACCACAATCACCTTATAATATCGTGAGCTTCAAAGAAAATGTCTGCAGTGGCTATCTCGAAGAGCTGCCAGAATACGCATTCACCCCGCCACTAACACGCAATTGCCCCAGACCGGAAAACGAGCCCGGTGTCTCGGCGCTCGATACCGAATGTCGAAGATTTATAGAGAGAATGTCGTCTTGCCATACTCCGGAGTTTGATACCCGAGATTCGGAAGGAAACATTTGTTACAATTGCGTGGACTCCAAATTGCTTTCGAGTGCTTGCGTCGCATTTATCAAAAATCATTTTCATTATGGTTCCTGTATCGCTAACCATGCTAACGACCCAGACTTTTTCAGTCAAATCCAAACATGGCGGATATTCCTCGGTAGAGGTTGGGAAATGTGGGCCAAAGAATATGAGACGATAGAACTTTTTGATCAGTTTGGTCGATTAGTAACCTCTCGCGCTTACTGAAATGACCGGCCCCAATTGCATTTTTTGCAAAATTGTTAAAGGAGAAATTCCTGCATACAAAGTATACGAGGACGAAAATTTCCTGGCTTTCCTAGACATCAACCCGCAATCTCCCGGTCATACTCAAGTCATACCCAAAAGACACTACCGGTGGGTCTGGGATATTCCGAATGTCGGAGCATATTTTGAAATAGTAAAAAAAGTTGCTTTAGCGCAACAAAAAGCCTTTAGAACGGACTTCGTACTTTCCAAAATTATCGGCGATGAAGTGGAGCACGCGCATGTTTGGGTGTTTCCAAATGCCAGTGTTCCAGGCAATCCAAAAGATTTGGCCGGTAACGCAGAAAAGATTCTCCGGGTTATTGCTTAATAGCTTCGATACCGGGTAAAGTGCCCGTGGCTAAGAAGTCGAGCATGGCACCGCCGCCGGTTGAGACAAAAGAGAACTTATCAAAAAGGTTCAACTCCCTGATGGAGGCAATGGTGTCCCCTCCCCCAATGATAGACTCACAGTTTGCCTCCGATATTATTTTAGCCAAAGCAAGCGTGGCTACTTTGTAGCCATTCTCATAACCTCCCAGAGGTCCGTTCCATAACACGAGTTTAGAGGTAGAAATGATAGATTTCAGATTCTCCATTGTTCTCGGGCCGGCATCCAGAATTTTGCCATCTTTGATAATAGTGTCCTCCGGCAGGATAATCTTGCCAGTGTTCAAGAGTGCTTTGAGCCCGAAATCGCCCTCGCTCGCCAACGAGCGGCCAATATCCACTCCTTGCTCTTTGAAAAAATTGTTGGCTAACGCACCTCCGACAAAGATGCAATCAGCGATATGAATAAATTTTTTCAGAAGCGGCAGTTTGGTGTCAAATTTAGCTCCTCCGAGAATCAAGAGAAACGGTTTCTTGGGATAGAAAGCCTTGGAAAGCTCTTTGATCTCGAGAGCAAACTGTAGACCAATATAACTCGGGAGATAGAGAGGCACTCCCACTATGGAAGCGTGTCTTCTGTGCGAGACGGAAAAAGCCTCGTTTACATAAATATCGATTTGGGAAGCCAGTTTTCTAGCGAATTCTTTCGAATTACTTTCTTCTCCAGGATTAGCTCGCAAGTTTTCCAGAAGTCTCACTCCTTTCGGCACATACGTTTGCAGAAGTTTAGTGTCTGTGTCCTCTGGTTCCAGATGGGTGGCAATAACGACTTTCGCGCCAGCGCCTTTGAGATATTCAAGCGTGGATAAAGATTTTTTAATACGAAAATCATCAACCACCTTGCCGTCTTCTATCAGGACATTCCAATCAACTCTCACGAGGACCTTTTTGCCTTTTAAATCTCCTGCCTCAAGAATAGATTTCATTTTTTAACCAGTGACTCTGCTATGTCCCGCAAGCTTTTAGCATTGAGAGAGGCGTGTCCGACTAAAAACCCTTTGATACCCGTCTCACTAAGGAGCCTCTCGGCATTGGTAGGTTCGACGGAACCACCGTAGAGAATGGAAATGTGTTCGGCGGCCACTCGTCCGAACATATCGGTTAGAACCTTTTTGATAAATAGCACCGTCTGTGAGAGATCGGCGGATACCATGGCGTCTCGAGCCTGCTTGCCTATAGCCCAGACCGGTTCATAGGCTACTGTTAACCTAGATAGAACCATTTCCCGATTCAGGCCAGCAAGCGAGAGTTTGAGTTCGTCACGCAGGAATTCGAAGTGTTCACCGTCCTCGTCTTGAGACAATTCACCGACGCAGACTAAAGGCACGATACCCAAACGGAGAGCCGTTTTCACCTTTTTCGCCACATGTTCTGAGGTTTCTCCCAACCCGCGACACTCGCTGTGGCCTAAGATGGCTAGCCGGACACCAAAACTTTTTAAAATATCCGGAGTCACTTGCCCGGTATAATTTCCTGGGGGAAGAGAGGATATATTCTGGGCGGCTAGTCGGCCAAAATTGCCGAGACGCTCGGAGACAGATTCGAAATAAGGATAAGGAGGGGCGATAAACAGTGAAAGATTCCTATAAAACCTGGAATCTTTCGCCATCTCTCTTAAGAGAGCCTTGGCTAGAGTAAGAGAGCCAGGGTGATTTTTCCAATTTGCTACCAAAATAGGCTTGGCCATGACATCCTCATACTACTCTATTTCTTCCCAACTCAAAATCTCGTAACTTCCGCTCGGGCCGGTGTCAAAGAGAAGATTGGCTATGCCAGTTTCATAGACTACTTCCGCCGTGTTTTTGAGCCGGATCTGATAGGCCGACACCTCTTTGAGATTAATACTATTCTGGAGATCAATCTCGCCATGCCCGGCATACACTAAGAGCGCACCCGAAACAGTGTTTTGGACATTTAAGGCCACCTCATTCCCACCTGACTCTGCGCTGCGATTCTGGGAGACGAGCATGACATATGAACCGGGAGAGCCGGAACCCTCGAAGACTGCTGAGTTTTCAAGTGAGATTTTGCCGCTACTATTCGGTGCCGAGGGTTTATCAGCAACTATCGCGACTCCTTTCTGGTCAAAAGAGGGGTCTATTCTGATGATCGGTGAGTTTTTAACTATAATATCTCCCTCCACCCACACGTTCCCGGCAAGAGTGATCGCGTAATTATTCCCGCTGACCTCAAGATCACAATTAATTTTGACTGGACCGAGCGTTATCGTATCACTAATCTTGTATGGACACGGAGAAGAGATGACTCCGCCAGCCAGTGCGGCTTGCTTCCATTCCTCTATCTGCTCGTCAGGAATAGGAAGTGAGGAAGTGGCTTGGTCAGAGCTGCCCGGATAGAGAGTGCCGAGCACGGTCGTATTGGAGATACTTTGGTAGTAAGCGTCCCCGTCAACTTTCGCACCATTGATAGTGTGCGCGTAGACTGAACTGGTAGCATACAGATTGTCGACCAGCCCGTCCGACCAGGCAGAAACAACGCTCCCACGGATGATATTATTCGTGGGGCCAGATCCCCTAATCGCTCCGTTCGAATAGATATTTCCTGAAACAGAAGAAGTGTTTTCCATAACCAGACCCCCTTCCCCTGCCTGTATCCCAAAATGGAAAGATACTCCCGAGCCGAGTATGACGTTCGTCCTCAATTTACGCACCACGCTTCTAACATTCGCGCTGGAAACAATCTGTTTCTCATCAAGGACGTCAGTAGTGACCGTCGTGGTGGTATCTCCAGATAGACTCAAAACTTCTGTCGAGGAAACCGGCTTGCCAGTCTTCAATCTATAAACCACATCCTCGAGACCTGCTTCAGCTAGAAAATAACCTTGGCGCGATAGGACCAGGTTAGAAGCTATTCTTTGCTGTTTGAGAATCGGCCCGGCCAGGCCGAAAATTATAGTGACAGAGACCACCAAGAATAATATGGTAGCCACCATCATTGCTTGTCCTCGTTCTAGATTAATTTGCGTGTCGCTAACCATTGGATTATCTTAAGATGGCCGAGGAATAAAACTTCTCGGAGCGATAGTGGGTACTCGTCCCGCTTTCAAGAGTTATTTCAATTCTAATGCCTTCAGCGTTCAGACTAGAAAAGCGTTGGAAAATCAAACGGCTGACCTGGGCGTCAGACTGGGAAAGGGCGCCGACATCTACTCCGTTTTCCTTCAAAAAAAGCCTGCCAAGAGAGAGATAAAATTCAACAGTCCGCGGAGAGCCCGTCTCATCAGTACCTTCAAGAACAAGTTGACCTGGATTTGAATCCAGAGTACTCAAACTGACATTGACACTATCCGCCTGCCTGAGCTCCCTAGTGATACGCTCAAGACTCACTACGGCTGAATTTTCAACATTTTTTAGAGCATTAATAATCCGTCCCGAGCGGACCACGGAAACGACCATATTCATAATAACCGCAAGTAAGAGCACTAGAATGGCAATATAGAAGAGCATCTCCAAGAGAGAAAATCCCTGATGTTTGGATGAGTATGGCATTTTATTCATCTAATAGGTCGGTGAGGTAAGTCGAGATGGACTTCGTCGTGGTGGCCCCATCTTTCCACCAAGAAACATTAGAGACAACCAGTAGGGTGCCTGGGTCAAGTGCCCCTCCTCCTGGGGCTCCTGGGGCAATGTCTCCAGAAGGGTTTCGATAGACTGCCGAGAGTACCACGGTCCTCTCGAAGGTATTATCCACCCAAATATTGGTAGTGGTGGCTTGCCATGTGCCGAGATCAAGAACCAGACCATAGTTGACGCCAAGCGAAAGTGGCACGATATTGGCGTCCCAGGAAGAATCCCGCAGAAATCTCATCACTTCCAGACTCTCTTCGGCGAGCTCTGTCGCTTTGATCACCTCACCGTTGGAAAAAGCTGTTTTCAGATAGAGATGAAACACTCCAGAGAGGGCCAGAAGAAACGCCAAAATAATGGATGTGGCAATAAGTACTTCTACCAGTGTTAAGCCAGAACTAGAATTTTTATTAAGATTATTCATAAAAACTACTAATTCCATTCTACTATCCCTGTGGCACTAATGATAATGGTGCGAAAAGTTGTTGGGGAATCTTTGAGAAAGACTTCCGCCGTCCCTGTCTCGGCCGTATTGCCGGTTAGGCGTTTAAAAACCACGCTCGTACCCCCGCCAGAGAGGGTGATGTTGCGTAGACTAACGAGAGCATGGAGGTTGGTCGCCACATTGGCAGGGTCAGACGGCGAGTAAGTAGCACCTTTGAATAAGGTTACTTGTGAATCTCCGAAATATATGCCGTATTGAGAATCACCTTTCGAAGAGAGCGTCAGCGACCGAGCCTCGTCTAGGACAGCGGTGACTAAAGTAGCACTTTTATCGAGGGCTTGGGCAGAGTTTAGTTTAGAAAACGAGATAGTGATAATGGTCACCACGAGTGTGATAATAGCGATAGCGACCAAAATTTCGAGAACAGTAAAGCCTTTGTATTTCATCCCGTACGAAATAGATTTAAATTTTTAATACTGTCATTATATAACATAAATTTCGTACGGGATTCATGAAAGATTAAATGTAATCCACTAGTGAATATGTGGGCGCGAGCATCGAGATGGCAAAGATACCCACCACGATCCCGATAATAATCATCAACACCGGTTCGATGATGGTCGAGAGATCTTTGGTTTTTTGGTCAACCTCTTCTTCGTAGTAATTTGCCACGGACATAAGCATGTCGGAAATCTTGCCGATTTCTTCACCCACAGAGACCATCTCGCCGACAAAGACGGGGTAGAGATGATCATGTCCGATAAACACGGCCGACATGGGCTCCCCTTTCTCCACAGCCATCCGAACCTTCCTCAGAACGTCTTTATAGAGATGGTTCTGGAGGACATCAATGGTAACGTCAAGTGCCACTATGATTTCCACACCACTAGACAGGAGCGAGGAGAGGGTGCGAGTAGCGCGAGCGGATTCAAACTCTTTAATCATCCCACCGATAACGGGAATGCGAACGGAGACGTTATCTACAAGATGCCGGCCGATTCTCGTTCGCAAAAAGAGAATGGCAGAGAACACCAGGAGCATTATTCCGACCAAAACGGCAAGAGTGTGCCCGACAAGAAAATTGCTTGAGTGAATGAGGATGCGGGTCGAGAGTGGTAGTTCCACTCCCAGACCTTCGAAAGTGGCGGTCAAGGTCGGCACCATAAAGATCAGTAAGAGGATGGCGATCACAATCATGACCAGGATGATAACGGTCGGATAAATGAGCGCGCCGCGCACTTTTTTGGCCAAGAGATAAGACTTCTCCATCTGACTAGAGACGATGCCCAAGGAGCCCGAGACATTGCCAGATTCTTCACCGGCTTTAATCATCGACACGAAAAGACGGGAGAACACCTCTGGCCGCTTACCTAGCGATTCCGACAGCGTCTTACCATGGCTAATATCCGTCTCGAGATTGGAGAGCAACTTTTTGAATGTTTTACTCTTTGATTGCTTACCCATAACAGAGAAGGCGCGAATCATCGGCAAGCCGGCCTTCATCATGAGACCGAGATTTTTGGCGAAAGTAATTTTCTGATGCGTCTTGATACTGCCGAACATGTGGCCTAGAGAAATGAACGCCGCGAAATTCCTGACTTCCCTGATAGAAACCACGCTACCACCCTCTTCGCGAATAACGGCGTATAAATCGAAACGATTTTTAGCCTCAAGGGTACGTTCATAGACCTCGCCCTCCTTATTCTTGGCTTTATATTTATAGAGAGTCATGGGGAAATAATTTCCAATTTAGAATTTTCAATTTTCATTAAATTATCAATGATTTAATTATACAATGAAACAAGCCTAGGATAGGCTACTCATTGCTGCGAGAAGAGCTGGCGATTTTAGTGAAAATGAAGATCAACTCCTGGCATTCTTTCTTGATTGGCTCTAGTCCTAGAGAAACTGCACCAGATTGAGCAGAGTCAATCATTCTCAACCAGTGTTTTGTTTCTTGTAACTCCTTTTTGCATATAAAAATCTTGTTTACAAAATCTCTTTTAGAACTAGCTCCGTTAGCTTCCATATAGTTAGCACCTACACTAGTTGCAGAACGAATCAGTTGACTAATAATCGGAGATACAACATTGTCTTGTTTTATTCCTCTGCATAACTTTATTATAGACTCTCCAAATAACGCAGTCCTTTCTTCTAAATCATATTTTCTTCCCGTTTGAACCATTATTTAAATGAAAATTTATTGAAAATTTTAAATTGAAAATTAAAAATTATATTTCTATTCTGAGACAACCCTTAAGACCTCTTCGATGGTGGTGATACCCTGCGCCGCTTTGAAAATACCGTCTTCAATCATGGTCATCATGCCCTCCGACTTGGCTTGCTCTTCTATCTCCCCGGCTGTTGCCCCTTTCATAATCAGACTCTTGACAGTTGGCGTCACTTTGAGTACTTCATGTATGCCTACGCGGCCCAAGTATCCGTCTTCGCTGTCTTTGCCCGGATTCGGCTTCCAAAACGGAATTTTATTAAAGTCGTCTTTCTCACCGATAATCTTCTCCTCTCTCAAGAGAACAAGCACTCTTTCCAATGAGACCACGCTGCCAAGCGAGGCCAGTTCTCCTTTATTTAAGAAATATTTGGTCTTCGATGTCGACAGCTTCCTAACCAGACGCTGGGCAATGACAATATTGAGAGTAGAAACGAGGAGAAAGGGCTCCACCTTCATATCTAAGAGCCTCGGAATGGCGCCGGAGGCGGAATTGGTGTGGAGAGTCGAAAGCACCAAGTGTCCAGTGAGCGAGGCGTTGATAGCGAGCGCGGCCGTCTCATTGTCGCGAATTTCTCCGACCATGACAATGTCCGGATCTTGACGTACTAAGGTACGCAGGCCGTTGGCAAAAGTGAGGCCGATTTCCGGACGGACCTGCGTTTGGTTGATACGTGCCATCTGGTACTCGACGGGATCTTCGATAGTGGAAATATTGACACTAGGGGTATTGATAATATCGAGCATGGTGTAGAGGGTAGTGGTTTTGCCAGAACCGGTCGGACCGGTCGCGAGAATCATACCGGTAGTCACTTTGAGCGCTTTATGTAAATCGTTGAGACCCTCGCCGTGGAACCCTAGGCCCTCCAAAGTGAAATTGGAAACAGACTCTCGCAGGAGTCGCATGACCGTCTTCTCGCCATAATAGACAGGCAGAGTGGAAACTCTGAAAGAGACTTTCTCGCCTCCAGCATCGATTTTAAAACGACCGTCTTGAGGAATGCGCTTCTCGTCGAGCTTGAGGCTGGAGAGTACTTTGATCCGCGCGGTAATGCCAGGAGCAGTATTCTTCGGCAGAATCATGGCGTCGCGCAGAATGCCGTCTATGCGGTAACGCACAAGCACCTTATCTTCCTCTGGTTCAATATGAATATCAGAAGCGTCTTGAATGATGGCATGCTTAAGCAAAGTATCAACAATACGCACCACCGGTATATCCTCGGCTAGTTTCTTAAGGTCGCCCTCGGCCACATCTTCACCGCCTATTTCGTCACTAACGGCTTTAAGCGAGTCCGCCTCTTTCTGGATAATGTCTCCGAATTCGGCCTTCAGCGTCTTCTGATAAGAAAGCAGGGCCCACTTCATAGACTCATCATCTGTCAGACGGGGCAAGATTTTAAGCCCCACTTTTTTCTTGACGAAATCAATGGCTGTTAAGTCTTCTGTATCGAGCATGGCCACTTCCAGATCATCCTTAATCTTCCTGAAAGCAACAATGTTATGGTTCCTGGCAATGGGTTCGGGAATGAGAGAAAGCACGGCAAAGTCCAGTTTCTGATCTCTAAGATCCACAAAGGGAATACCCAGAATATAGGCTTGCATTCTACGCAAGCCATCTTCAGTCAGAAGACCCTTATTGATAAGCACTTTCCCGATACTAGTATTTTTCCCTTTGACCTCGCTTTTAGCAAGCTCGATTTCCGACTTTGAGACCAAGCCGGAGTCAATCATAAAACTTTCAAGTTGGCTCTCGTCAATATGCATAATTCACTAAGGCTATCACTGCGCCGATTTCAAGAGATAAGAAAGTTGAACAAGAGTTTTACCCTCTCGACTGCTTATGGCTACGGAGAGATTCCTATCTTCTTTAACCCCGAAGATGGCTCTCACTGGAGCATTCGTGTCCTCTTCCGTTATCTTGTAACCTGAAGTTGTCATATAATTTTTATACTCCGCGTACTTCTCTGTCATTGTTCTTGAACTCCAATAGCTAAGACTTAGTTGTCGGACATTCTGCTCTGGGTAGTAAGTTGTGGCACTTTCAATAAGATTGCCCGTTTCCAGAGGAATATCTTGTGGAAATCCTACCGGTAGGGAGAGGGCGCCGTCTATCATTGGAGTGTTCTCTACCAATACTGTTTTCGGCTCGTCGTTTGTCCCGAGCGAAGTCGAGGGGTTGATCGTTAGTGAGTCTTCTGGATTAGGAAAGGTGCGATACTTGAGAAACAATAGGAAACCGGCACCAAGGACCAAGAAAATAATGATAACGGCTGAAATTGTTTTTATTTGTGGTGGCTGTTCCATGATACAAGTCACTAAAATTCCTCAAAACTAGGATCGAATTTAATTTGGACAGTACTGACTGGACAACTGGCCTGTACAGAATCGGTGTCAGTCACCGTCACAGTAGCAGTCTTTGGGCCAATGGTATTGTAGATGATACTGAAGGGATTAGTGTCGGGAGCCGGACTCGATGGGATGTTAGTACCGCTCCACGCATAGGTTAAAGGTGGCGTGCCTCCGGAAACCGTGGCAGTCCAGGTGACAGTTTGCCCCAAGGATGCCGGCGATGGAGAAGCTAGGCAAGCAACTGTAAAAGGACTGCCTGATACGACTAGATTGAAGTTCGTTTGTCTACCTAAGGGAGAGCCCGTCACAGTGATGGGGTAAGTGCCCACGGGAGTGATTGAAGGAACAGTAAAGGTAATGACCGAGGTGCACGTTGGAGAGCATCCCTGGTTCGAAATACTCACAGAGATAAGACCGGCCGGTACTCCAGAGAGAGAGAGGGTGACTGACTCTGTAACTCCTGCAGTTAGGGTCTTAGTGATAGTGTTTGTGGTAAAGGCGTCACCCGATGTCTTGGTCACATTCGACGTGCCGGAATTGGAAAGACTATAATTGAACGGTGGCGGCGAGGTGCTGAAGTTCACACCCGCGGTTTTGTCACCATCTATGAGCGCAGCAGAGCAAGTACTTCCCTGACCACCACAGATGGATCCGGCGCCGGAAGTCCAGTCGGTGAAAAAGTAACCGGCAGAGGGAGTAGCTATTAGGGTAACCCAAGTCGCGCCAGGATAAGATTCACCGCAATCCCCCGGGCAACTAATACCCGGACCAGTGATAGTCCCCAACCCAGAGTCGATGGAAGCGGCGACGTTGTAGTTAACCGGAGGGGGCGATAAGAAATTGAAAGTAAAAGTGATCGTTCCGCCATCAGAGAGCGTTTGGGTAGCAGAAGGAGTGATGTCGGCAAAAGTGGCTCCCACCGGTCCACTTGATTTGTATGTGTAGGTATAATCGCCTATGAGACCGTTTGGTAAATCTATCGGCACAGTTCTAACTCGATCCGTATAATTTCCCAACGGAGAGAAAACATCATATGTTACCTCTCCCGACCACGGCGCGCCATCAAGGGCGGCCCGGAGCTGGACGGTACTGCCGCAATTCGGGGTTGGCTTACACTCTACGCCATATTGACCTCCGAAAGGATCACTCGCGCCTGCACAATAAGTCCGATTGCTATCAAGTCCAGTAAGCGTCACACTACCTTCTCCCCCTGTCCAAATAAGTGGTCCACCCCAAAAGTCAGCGAAAACGGATGCAGTGCCTCCATGAAGGTTGCTGGTACTTAAGGTCAGAGCTCCCTGCGATCCGGAACAGAATGTGGACATGCTCCCGGACGCGCACGCGGGGACAGAGATGCCGGCGCCGGCATTTTCGGTCCATTGGGAAACATGCGAAGCAACAGAGGACTGGGCACGAGCGATATTTACCGACATCAAAACACCGAGGGAGACTAGCAGCCCGCCCATAAAGATAACCGCGGGAATGATTAATTTCTTAGATAAAAATATGTTTGCCACTGGTTAAAGTATAGCAAAGTACTCATGGAAAGCTTCTGACCGTTATCTATCCACAACTATCCTTCACTCTTGGCGCGGCGCAGATTCTCGCTAATGGCTTTGAGAAAAGCCGAAAGTCCTTCTTCGGCGCTTGCCGGATTATTCCCCGGATAGGAACGGCGCCAGTCTTCTTCGGTTAGTTCCTCTGCCAATCGCTTGGCTTTTTTAAAAGATATTGCGGCGTTTTTGTATTCTTTCAGATTCAACTCGGCCACACCAAACGCATTCCAAAGCCAAGGGTTGTCTGCCGATTCTGGAATCTCGCTAAGAGCTCTCTTAATCGTCTCTTTAGCTTCTTTATATTTCCCTTGTTTGGACAAAATCCACGCCAAGTCGTTATAGCCCGCCCATTCGCTGGGTGCCCAGAGAGTGAAGCGCTGGAAGTCGGCCTCGGCTTTGGCCAAATCCCCCGCCTGTCCACGGTAGCCATAAATAAGCCCGCGCACATAAAGCGAACGGAGATTTTCTGGATTGGCTTCGAGTTCCTTATTTATTTCCTCAAGCGCCTGTCTATAATCACCTTTCACGAAATAAATTCGCGCTAGCTCGTAGTGCCCCCACAAAATTTTCGGATTGATGGAAACCACTTTGCGATAAGCTTTTAGAGCGATATCGGGATTATATTCTCCGCCTCCTATCACGCTGTTAAAATGATAGTTACCGATAAACATTGCTAACTCGGCATTACTTCTATCAAGTAGAATCGCGACTTGAGGCGCGCGGTATTTTTGCCAAACAAAAGAAGCAAGCGCGTCTCTACCCGCATAGATAGAAACAAATACGACCAAGACAGACACGAGTAAAAAACTCTGCCACTCTTTCATGATATCCATATTATATCTTTTCTACTGTTTTATTTATAGATATCGTGGTCACCAATATCTAAAAGCGCAATTTCATTTCGGGACTCAAATTGAAAGACTATCCTAATTCGGTAATTAATTGAGAAACTAAAGTAGCTAGATAATCTGCCATGCAATTTATGAACTTTAAGTACTCGGCGATTAGACTTATGCTTAAGTAATTCTATTTTCTTAAGTACTTCTTGACGCGACTTCTCATCTAGACTTTTAATCTGTTTTATAAATGAAGGTTTGAAAGAGATTTGATACATCTCTTTTTAGTATTTCTCTAGCAACTTACGTAGATCACCTCTCACAGTAGGTTCGCTTGCTGCCTTAAGTACCGCGTTTATTGCTTCTTCTTCCGAGAGCTTATCCAACGCTTGACGAATAGCATGTGCCTTGTTGGCGGAGACACCACTCCTCACCCGCTCTTTGATAAAGCGCTCTTGTTCCCTAGTGATAGGGACTGAAATAGTGATATTGCTCATAATATTATATTATCATAAATTATACGACTTTATAATACACCGGTCATGACCGTAACGCAAGCCGGTTAGGGTAATTTTAGGACCAACTTTTTATGTACGGAAGAACTTTCGACCCATATGATTTTATTGAGGAGACACGACGCACATCAACAGAACCATGAGTTATTTCCGTAAATTCACGCACGATCTCTTGTTCATCAAGATGGCTATAAAGCGCGGATGGAATAAGAAGAATCCGAAATGCGTAAGGCCCGTAGTGGTCAATTTGGTACTGCAGAATCTTGTCGAATCGCCTGTTGAAAATTCCGGTGAGACGATGAGGGAAAATGTGCTCCCCGTTAGGTAAGAGAATGGCAACTGTCTCGTGCGTACGCCCTTCAAATCCAAAAGAGGGAAGAGGGTTTCCACATGGACAGGTGTCAGGGTAGAAAAATCCATGATCGCCGGCGTAATAGCGAATAAAAGGAGAAATAAAACTGTTAAGACCAGTCATTACAAGCCGACCGGTTTCGCCTTTTTTCAGCGGGGTACCATTTTCAGACACCACCTCAAAAATGACGTCTTCACTATTTTCATGGAATCGGCCGACCCTGCAGCGACCAGCCATAACAGAGAGTTCCCGAGAACCGTAATAGCTCGCTATAGGACACTGGAATGCTTTGCTCAAAAGCAAAGAGAGTTCCGGCACAAGCACTTCACTGCTTGTAACGATTCTCATAGGGCGTAGGACTATTCCATCGTGATTCGCAAGTTCAAGAAGAATGCGCAGAAGTGAGGGTAGGGCGTGGAGGACAACGCCTGGCCGGGATAGGGACGTGTAAATCTCATGTTTTTGACTCGCGAGAAATTCGGGAGTTGCTACACAGAAAAACGTATGGTCAAAGAGAGGGTTTGGATTCGCTGTCGGCCAGAGGTGCACCAATGATGCCGGGGAAAATGTGTCGAGTTCAGCAACCCGGCCGAGAAGAGCACACTGGCGCACAGCAAGCCTCCGATCTATAAAGAACTGGAGGGGTTCACCAGTAGAGCCCGACGTGCCGGTAAGAATGCCGTGCGTAGCGGTAGCAGAACTCTGTGTTCTCGCGGCCATATTTGTCAATCTAAGTTCCGCTTTCGTTGTTACTGAAAGAAGCGGGAGGAGCGCAATAGGATTCTTGATACGAAGAAGGTCTTCTGGGATTTTTTTTTGCCAGAAGGAGAGGGTAACTGCAGAAGAAAGCAGTCGTCTAAGCTTGCGGTTGCGTAGTGCCTCGCAAGTAGCCCATGAGTCGTTCATGCTATTACGTAATGCTGTCAGGTGCATTTCTACCAGCAGGTTTTCTGACATTTGACCCATCTTGGGCAGATATGCCAAAGAAAAAAGACGTGGTCTCTCCAATATCAGCCTTTTCATACTGAAGTTCCTCATATACGATAGCGCTTGGGTGGTAAAGACAGGAGGTCATAATAGCAAAAATAATCGCAAACGTATAAAGGAAACTTTCAGAAAAGTTATGAGTGAATTGTCAGGTACAACCATCAGACGGTTATCTCTTTTGGTTACCCGTGAAGGAAAGAGGGAAAGATTACGAAGACCCCCCTGGCAGATTTCAGCCTTGGCCACTGCTCCGCCCTCAAAACGTGTTCCCGACAAGAGGGGGTCAGACGTAGTATATTTTTCTGACACCGCTGGATCATACATAAAAAGTCCAAGGCTATGCAGGATCACCTTTCCTTTGTATACCTCTACTGATTGGAGTCCGTGTGGATGCTGACCGACTACCATATCCGCGCCGTTGTCAATCGCTATTCTCGCGTACTCAACTTGATGTGCATCTGGCCAGAATGAATATGCTTGTCTGACGTCTGCAGTAGTGTGCAGAGAGACGATAACAAAGTCGGACGATTCCTTGGTTGCCATCAATGCCATACGGAGATTCTCGACCGAGAGTTTGGCAACTCCCAGACGCGTCTCGGTTGCGTATGAATCCTCCGGCAACAAATCTGTAAAAGCTAAAAATCCAATGCGTACGCCAGACACATCCTTGACGACCGGAGAGAGCGCAGACTGAAGATTCTCGCCGATACCAATGTAGGCGATACCTGATTCCCGTAGTACAGCTAAGGCATTCTTGATTCCTATCTCTCCATAATCAGCGCTATGATTATTAGCGAAAGAGAGAATAAGCGACCCGAAATTTCCTAAAAAGCGTACTACCGATGGATCTGTCCTTAGAGAAAACTGCGGTGGAAGACCCTTGGATCTTGGCTGTGTATCTCCCGAGATGATTCCTTCAAAATTTGCAAAAACCGTATCACTCTTCTTGAAAAGAGTTTGGTAAGTCCCGATGATAGTAGAGTTGTACTGATCCGCGATAATTTCGTCCCAAACCGCACCACTTCCAATCAGCAAATCCCCCACAAGCGTGACGATCGCTGGAGAAGTCCCCCCATCGCAAATTAGGGGGGCAGCGCTCCCTTTTCTTTCAGCTAAAAAAGAGAAAAGAGCGAGCAAAAAAAACAAGGGTATGAACGTGCGCAATGGGAAGAAGGTGCCATACATTATGCAAATTCCACTAAGGTCTGGCAAATGTAAGCGTCCAAGCCGTTACGGAAGTTCATTTGGTTGAGTGGGGGAGGAAGTTTGCATGTAGTAGCGTCTCCAGAAAAAGGTGGCAGCCAAAATGAGCAGGATGGAAACCATGATTAAGCCCCATATGGTATATGGTCGAACATCTTGTGTCGAAGATGGTTGGGAAGTTATGACGCTACCGTCTGCATTTATCGTGGCTTGCCAAATACCTTGCATGAGATTGTTGCTGTCATGTGCCACTCTAACTACAACGACTTTGTCAGCAACACTTGTGAAGTATGCGAGGTTGGTATTTTCATTATAGGAGACTAAATTATAGGGCCGCGCATCAGTCTCTCCCCAATAAGAGATGGGGAGGGTGTCAACCAGCTCAAACTCTTTACCAATACCAACCATTCGAAACACGGAGACCAGGTTCTTGTTCCGCTGACTCACGTATACATACTGGGTTGTGGCATCAAAGAAAATTCTGTAGGGATCACCGTCTATTGGGAGACTCTGGATGACATCCCCGCTTAAAGGTTCAATAACCAAGACCTTTTTGCCATTCTCGATAGTGGAGAAAATAAGATCAAGTTCTGGTATGTAGCGTACCCATATTGGCCGTCCACCCGCGGGAATGAGTTTCTCAATCGTATTCGTGACACCATTTATGACCGCTATAGAAGTCCCACCGTAAAGCGCAACGTAGACCTTGTTGCGCTCTTCATCTACAGCACTAAGCAGCGGGAAACTATTAGCGGGCAAGTCGATTGTCGCGATGACAGCATCGCGCGTCCCGTCAATCACACTTAACATATCCGCAGCGGAGTTCGAATAGTAAAGTGTATTCGTCTTTTTATTTATTGCTCCTCCTCGAGGTTGCTGCGCGAGCTTTATAGACGTAACTGGATAAGTAGTGCCAGATATATCTATGACATACACCGCGCTATCTGCGGGACTGACTGCGTAGAGTTTCCGCGAAACGCTTTCGATCAGTAAGTTCTGAATAGATTTGCCGACAACAATCTTGACGACTGGTTTTTGAGTAGCCCCGTCAATCACGGTTACGTAATCCGCTCCCACATTTGAAACGAAAACTCTGTTCGTCGGCAGATCAATTGTAACGAATTGCGGACGAGCAAAGAACACACCGTCTCTGTCCGTGACTCCAGAGGAGCTACCAACCTTGAATGTCTCGGGTTCGAGCGTGACCAGCGAGCCGGCATTCCAACTCCAAAGATACGCGGAAGAGACTTTCTCTGGAGCAAATATTCTGATGGGAAAGGGGTCCGTCTCCCCTTCCGCGATAAGACGAGAGGTTGCGACATCGTAGACAAAATACCTAGCTTCCGAGGTATTAACGATAAACAACTTTCTATCTTTATTCCTAAACGTAAGGGTCAAGGGCGAGCTCTTAAAATATGCTGGGGAACTAAGCTCAATACTCTTACGCGAGAAGTCAGGACCAATAACACTTACATTTCCTGAGCTATTGTTCGCGACATAGACAGCACCATTTTTTTCATCATAGGCTAGGGACAGAGGAGCCTTCCCAACTTTGAGTGTATTTGTCACGATACCCCTCTCCGCATCCACGACAGAGATATCGTCAGACCCCGAGTTTGATACATAGGCCCTTTTCGTAACTCTGTTAAAAATTACATCACCTGGGTTAGTCCCCACTTTGACCGTCGCGCGCACAGTAAGATCAGCCGAACTGACAATACTCAAATTTCCAGATTGTTCATTAGAAACTAGAACCAGACCGGTATCAGTAATAGCAATTGCGGAGGGGAGGTCTCCGACAATGACTTGTCGCTGTTCCGTGCTAATTGCCGAGAAAGAGAAGAGTGTGTTTTCCGCATAAGTCACGAAGAGAGTATCTCCATCGGACGAGAATACTCCTCTGACGCGGCCTTGATCCACTTGCCCACCAAGTACATAATCCGGTCCGGCTATGAACTGTTTTTTGCCGCCTTGAGAAACATCGAAGAATGCAATGCGAAGTTCCACGACCGACGTACCATTGCCATAGAAAACTGCAAGTCTCGACCCATCGGAATTCCCAAAGATTTTATAGATGTTTCTTGCTTGAGGAAGAAGTGCTGCGTGTGAGATTGTGAACTTCTTAGAAGAAAGATCATACGCGGATATTGTCTTATCATCATTCAGTATATATGCAACCGTACTCTGGGGTTCCAGTGAGATACCCTTTATAACACCCGTTGAAACGGACTCACTTTGTCCTAACACAGTATTACTAAAAAAGAAAAAAAGGGAAACCCCGAGTACCAACGCCCCGAGTGGCAAGATTTTATATAGTGTCATATGTACTTTAATCTTCAACTTAAAGTATACACCCGCCCAGGACTCCTTCAAATCATGTTATCAACAGGAACAGAGAAAGGTGCAGAGAGCTCTGTAGTCACTCTACTATCTTCAACGTCGCGGTGACAGAAGAACGACGGGGAAATAACGGGCCACCGGATAATCTTCTGCGTTTCTTCTGTTCTGAACGAAAAAAACCGATGATATCATCTGAAGAAGATCTTTCTCATCCGGTGGTGACCAACTCCGATATGAGTGTTTGTCCGCAATGAGAGCCTTTCGGACGTTCTCAAGGATGGAGTCTTTAGTTTTTCTTTCTCGCACATAACGGTCAAAAGCTTCAGCGGAACGGTGCCGATTAAGTTTACGTGCTGCCAAATCGGCATAGAGCCATAGGACTTGCAACATGAGAAGCGTACGCTTTTCCGTCGCAGAATAGTTGCTAATGTATATGCTTTGAACAATAGAGTCGATATTCTTCTCAAAAAAACTTTGATGCAGAAAAAACAACCGAGTTATGAAAATACCGTCATCTTGCAAAAGGAAAAGCATGTGCTGTAAAAAAGCGTGCTCCCGTTTCGGAGTCACCTGGTGTAGCACAACGTCGCCAAGGATAACGTCGAAAAACTTCGCGGGTAAAGGAAGGGCTAACCAATCATCCTTAATCCACTTCTCTTTCAAAGGATCGACGTGCGGCGCAAATTTGAGCATCCCCGTGAGCATGGAAAAGGATTCATCAGCAACATAAATAGTGGCGTTAGTCTCGCGTGCTACCATCTCTCTCAGCTCTGGAGTCGACCCAAGAATAAGAACCCTCTTCACATCCATCTTCCCTCTAAGAAACTGTTCGTAAATCTTTATATCTCCCCTACTTGGACGTACTGGGGGAACCGTTTGTCTCCATGAATGACTCCGCCTCCCCCAATAGGAATAGTTTGCCTGTGCAGCGGGATCGGAACCAAGCTGTATAAAGCGCTCGTGAATTGACGCATCGAGCGCTCGGAGCTCGCTCATTCCAAGAAATGTAGCAAACTTAGCCAGAATTTTGTGGATTAAAATTTCCATACAAGTAACTCGGCGGAAGTGGGGCGTCTGTCGCGGAGCTTATTATTTTTTCATGCTATCATATCTCCTGAAATGCATCCAATCTCTCTGTCTGAACTCATACAGTATACTTGGCGACACTCGGACTTCTATCGTCACTTTTGGAATCGGCATGGTTTTAACCCGGCGAAACACTTTACTGGCGAGAAAGATTTAAAGAAAATCCCTCTTATAACAAAAGAGGATTTGCTGTCTGTGCCTGCGCGAAGCCGTTCGATACTCGATCCGACGGACTGGTACTATTTTACGGCCATATCCAGCGGCACTACCGCACAACCTATGGTGTGCTTCCAGTCGCGTTTTCTGACTCCTTCCTACTATCGTTTTTTTACAGGCCTCTTGAAACAACCCGCGTTGTCTATCCTTATTCTTCGCCCGGCCAGTTCTGCGAGTGTGCTTCTCGGCGGAGCGCTTCGCGAAACATATTTCAACCCTGGGTCTATCATTTCCCTCGCAGAACCAGGCGATCTCGTCGCTACCGCGCGTCTCACAAGAGAGGTCGAAGCGGATCAGATTATTGCGCGCCCATCTGAAGCTATACGCCTAGCTCCCTTTCTCTCCGAGACAGGATACTCTCCAGAACGAATTTCCTTTCTCTGGATGTCTGGTGAACCTCTTACAACCGCGATCTCCATACTTTTGAAAAAGCTCTATCCCCGGGCCACGGTTCTGTATCTCTATGCCATGACCGAGGGACCAAACGCGTTAGGAATGCGCTCATCCAGGTGCGAGACACTCGATGCTCTAGGCTCGAATACGTATCACCTTAATACAGACGGCTATCTGTTTGAAACAGTAGACGAGTCATTAGTGGTCACCATACTGGACAACATCCCGACCCCACTCATCCGCTATAAGACAGCCGATAGGGCGATTATTCGCGAAAATGTCAAATGTTCATGTGGATTTAAGCAAGGACCGGTTGTGAGTATAGGGGCACGCAACGAGAATCGTTCGTATAAAATCGGCGGGGTAACTTTTCGTTCAGAAGAAATTACCTCAGTACTCAAAACATTGATGGGACTAGTCACTGAGGACTTCGCTCTCCATATAGAGCAGCGGGCAGAAAATGATCGTCTTGTTACGGTTCTTCACCTGTCCACAAGACCTATCGCAGCCCAAAGCCCATTGATTGCAAGAGCGGTAAGAGAAGCCCTGGAACAAAAACTGCAAGTAGCTCGTTCTCTTTCGCTTGGAGAATTTATACGGAGAGGAACAGCGACTCTTACAGTGGATTTCAATGGGAGTCTCTCGGGAAGGACTATTCACCCACCTTTCGAAATTGAGAAACCCTTCTCTCACACTCCATCATAGAGAGTCCATAGGAGGTATAGATATCGCGTTCTCTGTTTAGTAAAATTAGTAAAAAAACCGGGTCACCGCGATGCGGTGACCCAGCATTACCGGTCGAGCTTCTAACTCTTCTAACTCAACGAGGAGAATGCACGTTCGTGCGCTACTCTGAAGAAGGCGCCGATATCACCAATGCTCTCCTGAAGAGAACACCTCGTTGTGCGCTGGAAAGTATTGAGAGAGGTAGGAACGTACAGGGGGACATTCACACACCCCCAGCTGTTCAGCCGATTGCCAGCGCTGAGGAGGGGTTCGAAGGTCTTTCCTTTTGCCGCGAGCGCGTCTGCGGGGATATTGCCGAGCGGCACGGGCTCCTGAGGCCAGCGAGCGAGGATCTCTCGTTCCATGAAGCCAAACGGAAGCTCCAGGAGATTGTGGTAGGATAGACCCGTAAGAGACTCTCCTACCTTACTCCAGAACAGTGGTGCTCCTCTTTGATCTTTCAACCCCATCATCCTTCCCCACAGGGGTGGGGCTGCCTTCGTCACGTTGATTGTCTTGAACCAGGCAACGAAGACCGTCGCCGCCAGAAGCTGGAGTAGTTCTCGCCCCTGAAGGTCCTTCCGTATACACCATCCGCCGCTATCGGCGAATGGTCCCTCGTCCATGAGAGAGAGCGTGTCGTCAGTAAAGATGATGTGCACGAAGTTGCTCTTCCATGCAATCCATGCTACGGCAACAAGCTCTCCTCGAACACGAATGCCGACCAAGAAGAGCTTCTCCCCAAGCTGACCGTCCCGCCACTCCCCTTTTGTGGGTGCACGTAGGCCGTAGTGAGTGTTATCCTTGTAGAAGGTAAGTGCTTCAGGCATATCCGCCTCGCCGAGAAGCCCTGTCCATATCATTGTGCTATCCTCCCCAAATGGAATGTACTTGAATCTGGCCTCATCCTATCACGTTCAATTACCAATGTCCAAAGTTACTTTTCCCATTTATTTTGTCTATAAAAATCCGTAATTAATTTACATACGAGATCAATATCTACAAGAGAGAGGGTGTCGGCAAGTGGCAGAGAAATTATTTCTTTCAAAATTTCTTCTGTAACTGAGAAAATCTCATTCATGTGAGCTCCTCCGAATAATAGAAAAGACGGTAAGAGAACAGGATACGGAATAAAGGCACGTAAGCGCGGTCGTGAACGGAATGAGTTTTTCAGAAAGGCTAAAAGCCTGTCCCGATCTTTGGCACGCACCACATACCGATGCCAGATACGTTTCGAATTTCCACCTTCCTGAGGTAGTAGGATTTCTTTTATCGTAGAGAGATTCTGCCTATACCTTCTTGCAAGCATTTCCTGGTGTTCTTGTACGTACGTATAAAAAGGAAGTTTCGCGATCAGGATTGAGGCGTGTATATCGTCCAATTTCATATTGATTCCCACCTCCGGATAATTAATATATGCCTCTTTTGCCCCATACGACCGTATCTGGAGAGCTCGCTCCTGCAAACGCTTATCTTTTACCACAAGCGCCCCGCCCTTTCCAGCACCCGTAAATGGTTTCCCGAAGGTGAAACTGAAACAGCCCACATCACCTAGCGTTCCGACACCTCGCCACTCACCGGCAATATGTATATGTGCCCCGAATGCCTGCGCCGCATCTTCAATAACTACAAGATTGTGACGTCGTGCAATCTGCATGATTTTCTCCATCCCACCAGTGGGCTGCCCAAAAAGATGCGCAACAATTATAGCCTTAGTCCTCTCAGTGATCTTTTTTTCTACCGCATCGGGATCGATGCCATAATCGTCCTTCCGTACATCCGCAAAAACTGGTTGTGCATTTACCCAAAGAGCACTTGAAGCAAGAACGGCACAACCAAAAGCAGGAACAATGACTTCATCTCCAACCCCGACCCCGAGGACTTTTAATGCCAGAACAAGAGCGTCTGATCCGCTATCAAGACCAACGACTGGTATGCCGTCAAGCGTAAGTGACAGAGAATTCTCTAGACGCGATAACTCAGAACCTCTATGGCCATACTCTGTCGAACGGACAAGGGAACGCAGAACCGCACTGGCAACAGAAAAATCTTGCACAAATAACACCCCGCGCCGGCCTAGTAATCTCCATAAGGCGCTCCTTCCACGAGGAGAAGTCATGAGTCTTTATGTTTTAAAAATGAAATGACCTGGACAAACCCGTGGCAAGCTACATTATTAGCTATCACCATCGCCGCCACCACCACCATCACCGCCATCACCGCCACCATCAGAAGGAGGAGGAGGAGGAGAAGGACTATCAGCCGTAACCTTTTTTTCACTTACCAACCATGCACCGAGAGCTAGGGCCACAAAAAGTGCCCCAAATACTACGATGCGAAGACCATTCTTAATACTCTTAAACATACCTAAATGATAAATAAGACTCCAAAGAAGTCAAGTAAAATATCCACAACTATTCCTCACACTTATTAAAAAACGGGAACGATTCTGAACTAGTGCCTCTCTATTTTCTTAAGACAGTAAATTTCATTTGCATACGTTGGCAGAAAAAGACGCCCAGTATGTTGGTTCCAGGCAACTTTATTTACAATGCGCTCACTCACCTGGAAAAAACTTCTAACCTTGCCAGTTTTGGGATCGATCTCACACATCTTGCCGTCATTTGAGCCAATAAAAATATTCCCATCTATAATGGCCGGAGAGGCGAAAATGCGCCCACCGCAGCGGTAACTCCAATTTAATTTGCCAGTATCCAGATTGATGCTATATACCCTTTTATCCAGAGATGCACAAACAACACTATGTTCGTAAAAAAGTGGAGTTGAATAAATAGGCCCTCCCGTCACAAACTCATGACGACGCTTCCCCGACTTCGCATCCAAAATATACAAGCGACCGTCAAATGATCCGAACGATATTAGATTTCTTTCCACATCAAAAGCAAAAGACGCTTTAATCTCACCGCCAGACTTAAATCTCCACAAGAGTTTCCCGGTCTTAGCCTCGAAGAGGTATGCTAAGTGGTCATTGCCACCAATTACAACTGCTCCAAGCTCTTTAATATATAGCGGCGAGGAGTGTATATATTCAGCTATTCTATATTCCCAGATCTTTTCTCCCGTCTTTAAATTAAGTGCCACAACGCCGCCTCTTTTTTGTGGAAGTGCGAACTCAAGACCAATAAAAAGAAGGCCCAGTTCTGACGCGATGGTCGGCGATGAACCGACCCATTCGGCCTCGCGAGATACCCAGTTCGGTCTTCCGGTTTTCCTATCGAGCGAGTATACATTGCCGTCGTACGCGCCAAAATATAACGAGTTGTCATGGATTGCGGGAGAGGAAAATATTGATTTACCTAAAACCATTTCTCCTACCTGGAATTTCCAAGCCACTAAACCATTTGCCTGCCTAAGAGCCCAAAATATTCCGATGTCACTACCAAAGTAGACTTTCTCGTCATCAAGTGCAGGTGCCGACTTCGGAACAACATAAAAAAAATTGGGATCTTTAGATTCGAACTTCCAGCAAGTCCGATAGGACTCCACAAAAAGGGGCTCTGGCGTTATATCGCCTTTAAGACCAAAATCATTGAGGGAAAAAAGGGAGGCGTGTTTTATCTTGTTGTTTTTTACCCATGGATAATCTTCCAGCGGCCTGAAATTGATAATTGTAAAAATCAGTGTGGGCGTTCGGCCAATATCACGAAGGACCTTGAGTTGACGGGCAATGGTTGAGCCACTATTTATTAGATCATCGACAAATATGATCTTCTGATTGTTGACTGTGCCCTCTATCAATCTTTGCAAGCCAGTGTTTTTCCTAGATTTTCTTATATAAAACCCAGAAATGGGTTTGCCTTTTTCTGCCCCCTTCATAATGATGGCAGTTATAATTGGAATGGCAGCACTTTCTTGTCCCCCCACTTGGAACGGATACTCTCCTTCATAAATATCCCAGAAAAGCTCCGCAACAAGGACGAGTGCCTCCGGCAATAGAATAATTTTTCTGATATCAAAAATAAACCCGAGATCTTGTCCGTTGGGCGCGACCATTTTTTCTTGATTCCTGAAAATAAGCGACTTGGCTCGAATTATTTCTTTGACCTTTGCAAGTTTGTTGGAAAAAGATTTTATCGTTGGGTTATCAGCTGATAAAAACTTCTTTATGTTGAAAACGAAGGGCGAATCTTGCCCATTCTGCGTGATTAACTTTTTCTGATTTTTGTAAGCAATCGCCTTAGCGTTGACTATTTCTTTTAATCTTTCAAGTTTTTCAGCGAATGATTCCATAGTTATAATCTATTCTAGCATCTCCTAAAGTATTAAAAATCCTTCTGATACATTAAAAAATTTAACTCAGGGCTTAGGACGGCACACCGCATGACCTAATTCGCACGAATGGTAGAATAAGGTCTAAGGTGAGATTTTATGAAAGCCACTAATCCCCTATCGAACCTAGGAAATGTTTTCGGAAAATATAAAATACGGGGTTAGCTTGCGGCCAACCCCGTGGACATGCGGACATCGCGCTCAAGCAGCACTAGCGAGATTGGAGCTCGAGCTCTCGGAGAACCCTGGCGAATTCGGCTTGGATATGTGGCTGGATATCAGCCATGTACACACCGAATTTCTTAACGATCGAGCGCCCCACCTCCGAACCGTAGAAGCCGGCCAAGGCGTCGAGTTCCTGCGCCGTGAAGCGCTTGAGCATGGCCTCCATCATGATGAGGCGCATACGGTCCGGCCGGACGAGTGCGCGCATCAGCCGGACGGCTTCATCACGCTGTCCCTCGGGTCTCAGCGCAGCAAGCTCGCGGATGCCATCGGCGATAATCTCGGCCGGCGGCACTGCCGCAAGGTACTGCTCGGCGGCGATCCGCCGGTTCTCCAACGTGTCCGGCACGCCTTGGCTGTAGGCTGAGGACGCCATCGCCAGAAAAACAACAACCATTCCGCTGAGGACAAACATAAGGCTCTTCATTGTCTCCTCCTTCTACGCGGGTTGAGAGTTGCACTCATCGCCATTCCGTCTTTTGGTATTGTACCACAAAATCGACCTGTGAACAACCACAAACTGCACCACAGTTTCATTCGCCTAAATGCTAGAATGGGTTGTTTAGACTGCGAAATATCATCATATTGCTCTTGTGCTGAATTTTTGCTAAAATCAAGACATGAAAAGTAGAATAGCAAAGATTCGCGAGTTTCCAGTTGTCGTCGAAAAAGATATTGATGGAAGCTTTTTCGCACTTGCCCCATCCCTCCAGGGCTGCTATACATCAGGCAAGACTTTAGGAGAAGCCCTCGACAATATCAAGGATGCTATCAGACTCCATACAGCAGACCGAATGGTTCAGATATAAGCGAGAAAGACTTTTGGGATATGTTTTAAGAACATTCTAATCAAATGCGATCCATCATCTCTTGGAACGTTAATGGGCTTAGAGCGGCACACCGCAAGGGAAACCTAGCGCAAGTGTTCCATATGAAACCAGACATCCTGTGCATACAGGAGACTAAGTCACTGCCAGACCAGCTTCCTGCTGAATTAAGTGTCCCAAATGGCTACCATTCTTACTTCCACTTTCCTACCATTAAGAAAGGCTACAGTGGTGTAGCCATATATTCAAAAGAGGAACCCATAAAAGTTTCACGTGATATAGGTATTGAAGAAATGGATAAGGAAGGAAGACTAATTATGGCTGAATATAAAGATTTTATCCTAATAAACATTTACTTTCCTAACGGTGGAGGGACCCCGGAGCGACTTCGATATAAGCTTGATTTCTATGATTATTTCTTAGAATTCATAAATAAGTTACACAAGAAACAACCGAATATCATCTTTTGCGGGGACATAAACGTGGCCCACAAGCCCATAGATCTAGCTAGACCGAAAGAAAACGAAACTCACGTTGGCTTTCTACCCATAGAAAGAGCATGGATGGACAAAGTTATTTCTCATGGTTGGATAGACGTCTTTCGGCACTTTTATCCCAATCAGGCTGAAGTTTATACATATTGGGATATGAAAACTTTTGCCCGAGAAAGAAATGTTGGATGGAGGATAGACTACTTCTTCTCCTCTCCACAAATGTTGGGGAAAATAAAATCAGTGGAAATACTTGACAACATTTTGGGTTCGGATCATTGCCCTATCAAATTAACCCTGCAGTAGAGCCCTCAAATTAAAGGACATCTCTATCCACAGTTTTCTCTGGTATTTTGTTCTTTATAAGATAGAATGGTGCTAGGCGCTTGGTGGATATTCTCGGTTCTCTAATCGGGATTAGAATCCAGGCATTGTTCTTGGAAGGCCATTCCAGTTACCGGAAGTTAATTCTGGTTTGGGAGTCTGGGCAAGGATGACGAACCTTCAACTTTATTTATTTTTGGTCCCGTGCATCCCATGAGCCCTGCTCTTTCTCTGGAATAATCTTCCTTGGCACGCCAAAACTCGTAAGAGTGATGGCGCGGCCTGATCTCGCTTAAAGCGGGACGAACCCGCCCCGAGCTTGTCGAGGGGCGGTTTTTGTTTACCATGAGCATAGTCGAATGGTTTATAATGTCTCTGACTAAATTAGCAAATAAAAGCTAGCGGATGTAAAAAATTCTTTATTTAAAGGAAAACTAGACCATAGATTAGTCAAACTGTGGATAATTATGTGGAAAGTGTGTATTAAAAGACAAATGTCCTTCATCATAGCCATTTTATATGGATAATAGAACAAAAAAGAGGAAGTTGGGCGATATTGGGGAAAATATTGCTTGTGATTTTCTGGAAAGAAGGGGGCTTGAAATTATAGAAAGAAATTATCTTAGAAAGTGGGGGGAGATAGATATCATTGCTAGGAAAAATAACATAATTCACTTCATAGAAGTAAAATCAGTTTCCCGTGTAACATTAGATGAACCAGTTACACATGGAACAACTGACTACCGTCCCGAAGACAATATGCATCAATGGAAACTTAGGCGGTTGGCACGAACGATGCAGACCTATTTATTGGATAAAAAGCTAGATTGTGACTGGCAATTAGATCTCGTAACGGTCAAAATTGACCAACAAAACCGAAAAGCGAGAGTCGAAATAATTGAAAATTTGATTATCTAGTGCGGGATACCGTAATCGAAACGGTGACTACAGTTTGGAAAACTGTCGTTTTGCCACTAAACTAATCCCGCTTTATTCTTCGGAGTACCCGGAATCGAACCGGGACCGCATCCACCCCATGGATGTATACTGCCACTATACTATACTCCGTTCTGCTATCGGGCCGCCGAGAATCGAACTCGGCCCTCATGCTCCCAAAGCATGCATACTACCGATATACTACGGCCCGGGCTTTCGGGCTGCCGAGAATCGAACTCGGGTCTCACGCACCCGAAGCGTGTATACTACCGCTGTACTACAGCCCGGTGCGGGTAGGGAGAATCGAACTCCCGCCAGCTGATTGGCAACCAACTGTTCTACCACTAAACCATACCCGCTTGCCTCGCCGAAACTTTATGTGAAGGCTGGGCAAGTGAAAAGATAATAGCGTAATCAAGGAAAAAAATCGAGTTTTGAGGTACGATATCGATGTTGCCTGCCTGCGCAGGCAGGCCCCCATAGCTTAATGGATAAAGTATCTGTCTTCGGAACAGATGATGTGGGTTCGATTCCTGCTGGGGGCATTCGGACTAGCTTA
>Ga0209542_10001974_pt1 | contig 47033 bp, 63 predicted proteins | sample RifCSPhighO2_01_FD_184028 | JGI IMG/M metagenome (GOLD analysis project Ga0209542, IMG submission 184028) | Soil microbial communities from Rifle, Colorado - Rifle CSP2_plank highO2_0.1 (SPAdes) (version 2) | ecosystem: Environmental > Terrestrial > Deep subsurface > Rock core/Sediment ...
CTGTCTGATTTCAAAGAGAGCACTAATATTGTTAATTTGGTTAGAATGCTCACTGGACGCATAGGCACTAGGCTTGATGTAATGAAAATTTCCAGATTGATAGGCATGTCGAGGCAGACGGTACAGAATTATATTAATTTGTTTGAGAAGACATATCTCATTTATATATTACCCGTGTTCTCTAATAATCCGGATAGGGAAATTGTGAAAGCAAAAAAATTATATTTTAGTGACACCGGTCTAGTCTCCGTTTTTGCCGATGTTAGCGGCGGGTCGCTCTTTGAGAATGCCGTACATAATCAGCTAAGGGTTCGAGGCGAGCTTGCATACTATTCGTTACGAAGCGGCAAGGAGATAGACTTTATTCTCAATAAGGAACTGGCCATTGAGGCCAAAGAATCACCTACAGAAACTGATCGGAAGGATCTGGAAGCACTAACCCAAAAAGCTCGGTTAAATAAGAGTAGATTAATAGGTCGCAACAAAACCCCCAAGTTCCAAAACTATATCTGGGGTGGGAGTATTAAGTAGAAGTAACAACCATAGAGTTAGACTTTGAAACCCGCAATGCAAGAGTGAAAATGCTCGAAGACGTCGGGTCATGATTTTTTTGCAATGAAATAGGCGCCCCTTGGTGGAAAGGAGCGCCACTGAAACCTTATTACCTTCCTCTTGCCATTTTCTCGAGGTCGCGGATAACTAGATCGTAGGCATTGAGCAGGGTCTTCAGTGCAAGTGCCCCTCGTCCCCAATCCTTTCGGAAGTCTTTGGCCTTCTTGCGCCACTTACGAGTGAGATCGTTTAGGCCCTGGCGGACTTCCTTGATGTTCCTGTCGCGACCAAGAGTCTGGCCTACGCAAAGGGCGTCGTAAAGATCGCATTCGAAGCTCTTGCGTACTACCTCCTTATCGAGATTAAGATTCGACACGAACTCGAACTTGCGTGCGATATAACAGTTATTCCAGAATAAGCCCTGGAGTGAAGGTGCTTCGCGCCCCACTTCGATCCTGACTCTGTGCGTGCCGCTTTCGCGAATTACCCAGCCACAGAACTTGGATTTTTTCTTCGCCATCGAATTACCCCCTTCCTGCCACAAGCTAGCATGACTTTGTATTTACTGCAATTTAGTATAAAATTTTGTTATGTACACAATAAATTTTTGGCACGTTTTGATTACCGCTTTTGTTTCGATGGTTATTGGCGCACTTTGGTACTCGCCTGTTTTATTTGGCAAACTTTGGATCAGACTATCTGGTTTCAGCGAGGCTGATATAGCTCTCGCCAAGCAAAAAAAGATGACAAAGGAATACACGCTTTCATTCGTGGGCGTGCTTATTATGAGTTATGTACTGGCGCACTTTGTGCAGATTGCGCAGGCTGTTACCTTCGGGCAGGGAATGCAGCTCGGCTTTTGGATTTGGCTCGGCTTCGTGGTCACGAGCTTCTTAAATTCTGTTCTATGGGAAGGCAAATCGTGGCAACTTTATGCACTAAACATAAGCCACTATTTAGTTGTGCTAGTTTTGGCTGGTGGCATCCTGGCCGCCTGGTCTTAATTCTAATATTTATGCGGGATACCGGAATCGAACCGGTGACACCAGTTTGGAAAACTGGAGTTATACCATTTAACTAATCCCGCAGCTTTCGGGGCGCCGGGAATTGAACCCGGCCCTCTTGCTCCCAAAGCAAGTATACTACCGATATACTACGCCCCGTAATAACTTTGCTATACTAGCACAGCTAACGCGAAAGCGGGCCTGCGCGCCGTAGCCTTGGCGGAGGCGGGCTGTAGTACAGTGGTAGTATGCAAGGCTGGGGGTCTTGTGATCCGGGTCCGATTCCCGGCAGCCCGACAAATCGAATTATGATAGAGAATTCACAAAATTTGCACAGCCACACTTACTTAAGCGATGGCAAGATGACTCATCGCGAGACGCTTGATATTGCGGCCGCAAACGGTTGCTATACTGTCGCCTTCACTGATCACGATATTTTGATTCCACCAGAAATTTTTGCCGATCTCAAAAATTTGGATCATAAAGTTAAATGGGTATCTGGCATCGAGCTCTCGACCGGAATGGGGCACGTGTTAGGCCTCTTCGTTGACCCACACAACGAAGCTCTTCGCGCTCATACTGTGAGCATGAAAGAAGAGAGGATCAAGAAGGCGCGGGTCATGGCCGAAGCACTTGCACAGTTGGGATTTGTCATCACAGCAGAAGAAGTTCTTGCTCGGGCGGGCGATGGGGGCAACGTGACCAAGCCGCATATCGTGGATGCGCTCGTGGCGCATCCAGAGAACATTCCCTTACTCGAAACTTATATAGAGAAACTTCGCATAGCTGCGGAGACTAACGAAGATCTCAAAAAAGGATATATTGAAGCTAGGGAAATGAGTGAAGTTAAGGGGATTGGTATGTATGTCTATCCCATATTTCTAAAATCACACCCGCTGGTGCCCGGAGTGCACCAAAATTTCTCGATTGAACCAAGTATAGATGATGGGGTGAAGCTAATTAGAGATGCCGGCGGTCTGGCCGTACTTGCACATTGGCATATAGACAAGAAGAACTTCCCCCTCGCTCTCCTCGAGAAGTTTCTTTCCGAAGATAAGTTGGACGGGGTAGAGACGGTATGGGGTTTGAACGCATACGGCACTTCCGGCGAAACTGAAATGCGCGCCGACAACAAGGCTGTGAGCGAATTGGTGCGCCAGCTTGGCAAACTCGAGTGCCCCTCACTTGATGCGCATACCAAGAGTGACTACGAGCTCTTGGGCAGGAGCGATTTCTTCGCCGAGCAAACATTGGGAATGCTTGAGAAAATCTATGAGAAATTCCCAGACAAAAAGCCGTAGTTGGGTGGAGGTTGACATAGTGGCGCTTAGGCATAATGCCAGAGCGTTTCGCAAACTCGCCCATTCGACAAGCTCAGGGCAAGCTCGTCCTGCTAGATTGATGGCTGTGGTGAAAAGTAACGCTTACGGACATGGTCTAATTGAGTGCGCTAAGTTATTTGAAAAGTGGGATCGTGCCCAGCGAAGCTCGAAGAGCGAAGTTGGGTGGTTTGGGGTAGATGACCTTGACGAAGCGCTCACTCTTAGAAGAGCAGGAATCAAGTTGCCGATATTGGTCCTTGGTTACACTTTGCCTAATTGTTACACACAAGCGGCCCGCGAGAATATTTCTGTAACTGTTTCGAGCATTGATTCATTGAAGCATTGTTTGCAAATTACAAATTGCAAATTTCACATTAAGTTGGAAACCGGATTAAACCGACAAGGTATTACAGAAGATGAGCTCCCTGAGGCTCTGAAGTTCTTGACCCGCCTGCCGGTCGGGCAGGGAACACCAGAACGTGCTCAACTTGAGGGAGTGTACTCACATTTCGCTACGGCAGAGCTCGCCGATCAGAAAAAGTATCGCGATTATTGCAACAAGCAAATGGATAGGTTTGAGAGAATGGCAAAGCAAGTTGAAAGGGGTGCTGACAAAAAATTGATCAGACACATGGCAGGCACAGCGGCTACTATCCTTTTGCCTCGATCAAGATATGATCTTGTGCGCATAGGTATTGGTATGTATGGTCTCGATCCTTCAAACCTAAAACCCATAACCTATAACCTAAAACCTGTGTTGAATTGGTATTCAGTGATCGCTCAAGTGAAGAATGTGAAGAAGGGTGAACGCGTAGGCTATGATCTCACAGAAAAATTAACTCGCGACTCTAAACTTGCCATAGTGCCGGTCGGCTACTGGCACGGCTACCCCCGCGCGTTAAATGGGAAGGGTGAGGTGCTTGTGCGAGGCAAGCGTTGCAAGGTAGTGGGGCGGATAAGCATGGACATGATGACAGTAGACGTAACGCGTATTCCTAGTGTCAAAGCGGGGGACATAGTTACACTAATCGGGGCAGGCTTGTCCGCCGAAGCCGTTGCGGCGAAGGCAGGAACAATTAACTACGAATTAGTTACACGGATTAGTCCTCTTTTGAAGAGGACTTATTTTTAGAACGAGCCTCTAGGGCGTCGAGGGCTTGGTCTGCTAGGGACATGTACTGATCTGGATGCTTGATAATCTCCGCGTGGCCTCCGGCTACAGAATAGAAGCCGTCTATGTACTTACCGAGTTCTTTTTTATCTTGGAATTCTTGCATCTCGAAAATTTTATCATCTACACCAGTTATGATTGAGATACCAATTCCAGATTCATGCAACTGGCCGAGAATGGGAAAGATATCTGTCTCGGCAATCTCGCGTAGTTCTCTGACTGTCGTAACGGGATGTCTGCCTATTCTTCCCAAGACATCTGCGACCGTGTGGTGCGCTTCCTTCTTGTGAGCGCCGGTTGAGAGGGTCGTCTTCATCTCGCTACTTAGCTCTTGTGCGAATCTACTAGCCATTTCCCACATGGAACCATGCTCCGCTGTGCCGGCTGGATCAATGAGTACGATATTTCTGAATCTATCCGGTTCTGCCAACGCTGCAAGCGACAAATTTATTGCTCCCTCTGAATAAGCAAGAGCGTCTGTCTTCTCTACACCCTTTGTCTTCAAAAGCTCAAGTAAGTCCTTGGCCTTTTCTGACTGTTCGCCTGGGGTGGGTACAAGGGAGAGAACCCTCCGGCCGTGGCTCGCTAGGTCTTTTAGTCCCTCGCGCGATGTTGCCGCACTGTTTGACCATCCGGGGACAAACAGCAAAGGAGTCGTAGATTTGAGCACATCAGGCGAGAGGTCGAATATTCGCTCGGGATTCTCGAGAAGATTACGCTCCTTCTCCATTGGCTCTTAGCCTACGATCGCGTGGATCTTCTTGATTATCTCGGCAAACGAGAAGTGCGCTTTGACTAGGTAGTCTTTTGCCCCCAATTTTTTCGCTTTTTCTATATCTTCTTCTTGGCCTAGGTTTGAGAGAATTAAGACGGGGACGTCTTTGAGTTCTGCATTCGCCTTCACTTTCTCCAGCAGTTCATAACCAGACATGCCTGGCAATATTAAATCTAGCACGATGATGTCGGGTCGGGGATTGTTTTGTAAGTACTCAAGAGCATCTGTGCCATTAGTAGCACTTGTAAGCTTAAAGCCCTCGGCTTCTAATTTTTGGGCAGCGAGATCTCTCAGAAACTTATCATCCTCTACTATAAATATTGTTTTCATACCTGTTTTATTATTTGTATCACTAGTTGGTTGTTGTGGGGTTACGGTGCTCTCTTCTTTCTTCGCGTTTGCGGCTGTCGCCCTTAGGACTTGCTTAGCCTTCTCTACAACATCAGAAGAGTCGAAGATTGCCTTGATCAAAAAGTCCTTTACTCCCAAGTTCTTGGCCTCGCGGATAGAGTCGGCATCATCAGAATTAGATATGGCAATCACGGGGATATCTTTTGTACCCGCATCAGCTTGCATGGCTCTCATCACCTCTATCCCGCTCTTCCCGGGTATCATAATATCCAGAAGCACGAGATCAGGCTTCTGTTCTTGTACGATACGAAGTGCTGTGTCGCCGTCCTCTGCCCCGAGCGCCGTAAAGCCCGAGCTCGATAATTTACCGAGCAGTATTTCTCGCATAATCGCATCGTCCTCTGCTACAAGTACTTTTTGCATTTATGCATTATATACCAGTTGTCGCCGTGGGCAAAAGGATAGTGAAGGTCGAACCTGCGTTCTCCCTTGACTTTAGTTCTATATACCCGCCGTGATCCTCTACGATATGTTTGGCTAGGTATAGTCCTAAACCGGTACCTCCTGCCCGGACTCGCTTGGCGTTCTCTGCTCTGTAGAATTTGGTGAACAATCTCTCTACCTCCTTCTCGGGGATGCCAATGCCGTGGTCGCTGATTGAGATGCGCGCGCCATTGCTGTTGCCGCCGTTTCCGCTCTCTGTGCTCACTTCAACCAGCACTGTGCCAAGGGCCGGTGAGTAGTCAATTGCGTTATCTAGAATGTTGGCAAGGGCAATGCCCATACGTTCTTTGTCGAACGAGGCACTCACTGGGGTAGCGCCTATCTGCTCATCTATCTTGATGTTGCGTGCATCGGCCTTCTCCTTGCGCGAAGCGACCAACTCATGGACGAATGAGACAACGTCATGGGGCAGCTTCTTATATGGGTAGTTGGTCTCTTCCACCTTAGTGACGTCCAGAATATCGGCGACTAGACCTATCATATTATTTGCCGCAGACAGCCCCTTGCGCAGCATCTCCGACTGCTCGGTGTTCACCGCTCCAGTATCGCCGGATAAGAGCGACTTCATAATCCACTTGATACCTGTGAGTGGTGTAAGAAGTTGGTGAGAGACGATACTGACCAGCTCATTCTTATGTTTCTCAACTACTGTCTCTATTGTGACATCACGCACAATCTTGATATAGCCCATAAGACTCTTGGTATGGGGATCGGTCTTAGGGACGGTGAAGATGCGCAGTTTAAGTTCGCCATACAGAACGTCGTAACTTTCTGCGCTATCTTTTGGGGCAAAGAGAATGGAGCCGAGCTTCTTGTCTATCTCAGTGGTCTGGTCGCTCTTCACTATTGTGCGATTCACAATCTGACTCGCCTCAATCCCCAGGATTGTTTCGGCCGCGTGGTTGACTCGCGTAGGGACCATTTGGGTGTCGCATTCGATGAGGCCGTCGCGCAAGCTTTCCACTATCAGAGTTGTCTCGTCGAACTGATGCGCGGCCTGCCTCACTCGCGCTTTGAGCCGGCGATTCTTTATTGTAAGAATTACAGCCGTGACGATGAGTACTAAAGTAATAAGAGTATACAAACCCATAGAGGAATTATAACAGATAAACGAAACCAGGTAACCGATAGGTTACCTGGTTTCTGAATAACTAAAAAGATTATTATTTAACCGCGTCCTTAAGCCCCTTTGCTGCCCGAAACTTTGGCACTTTCATGGCAGGCACAGTGATGCTCTCGCCAGTACGCGGATTGCGTGCGGTTCGCGACTTGCGTTGCTTGACCGAGAAGATGCCCAAGCCTGCAATCGAGACTTCCTCGCCCTTTTTAAGTTCACTGACGATAGAGTTGATAATAGTCTCCACACCCTGTTCGGCGGCCACGCGTGTGCCTCCGAGAGCGGCGTGCAGAGCATCAACCAATCCTGCTTTATTCATGATAATTAATTTAGTTAACTACTAATGATTAGAGCAATTTTTCCTCTCCCGACGCTCTGGCCGGGATCCTCGATTTTGTAAACAAAATCGGGACTTGTCCTTAGTATACTCCAGAGCAGAATTAGCGCAACAGAGCCAAATTCCGCCTGTGGACAAGGATTAGTAGGCATTTTTGTGCTAAATTACACCCGGAGGAGGACAAGATGGCGAAGAAACAGAAGCGGAAACCGAGGAGAAAGCGGGAGTTCGGGATAGAATGGACATTCGCCAGAAGAGATCGTGACGCGAAAAAAGCCCTGACGGCAGACAGTGAGAGACCAGACGAGCTCGAAGGAGCAGTTTCGTCTACCCCTGCTTGCCATCGCGGCGGACACATAAAGGGGATGCCCGACTAGGATTAGTAAACGGGCCCGACAGAAATGTCCGGGCCCTTTACACTTTTTAACTCACCCTACCCTCTCTTATAGATAAGAGAGGGCGAGACGAAAGTCCGGGTGAGTTATCTTGTAAGAAGGGAGTATTGACAACGTCTACGACTTTCGTATACACTATTGATGTATGAAGGAGTTTCAATGGGATCCCTTAAAAAATGAGCTATTAAAACAAGAAAGAGGTATTAGTTTTGAGGAGGTCGTGGTCTCTTTAAATAGTGGCCCACCCATTGATTATTCGGTACATCCTAACCAGAAAAAGTACCGCAATCAGATGATGTATAAAATTTTGATTAGAGATTACGTTTATTTAGTCCCGTGCATTAGGAAAGGGGAAGTTGAATTCCTAAAGACTATTATTCCCAGCAGAAAGGCAACGAAGGATTATTTCAAGAATAACAAAAAATAAATATGACTAAAAATCCGTTCAAAAATCTAAAACTAGACAAGGAGGAAAGAGAAATTCTGCGTTCTTATGAAAGGGGAGAATGGAAAAGAGTTCCATTAACACAAAAAGAGCGTGCGCGAATCCAGACTATGGCTCGTAATACTCTTTTGCGCAATAGGAATATCAATATCCGTATTTCAGAGCGGACCTTGCACAAACTCAAGACTAAAGCGGCCGAAAAAGGCCTGCCCTACCAAACCCTTATTGCCTCAATCCTACACCAATACGACGGATAACCCGTGTGAGTTATCTCGCGTGCTCGATGACTCTGTTCTCCCTTATGACGCACACCTTGATTTCGCCGGGGTACTTGAGTTCGGCTTCTATTTTCCTGGCCATGTCTTGGGCCATTTTTAGGGCTTCTAGGTCCGTTATTGTTTTAGGATTGACAAAGACTCTGATCTCGCGGCCGGCGCTTATTGCGTAGCACTTTTCTACGCCCTCGAACGCATTGGCCAAAGCCTCAAGCTCGGTCAGGCGTTTGAGATAATTCTCTACACTGTCTCTGCGCGCGCCCGGTCTGCCGCCAGATATCGCATCCGCAGTTTGCACAATTATGCTCTCCAGGGTTTCGTATGGATATTCTTCATGATGCGACTGCATGGCTTGAATAATGCGATTATCTACGCCGAACTTAGCCAGAATCTTGCGACCGATCTCAACGTGAGTGCCTTGCACTTCGTGGTCAACTGCTTTGCCAATGTCATGCAAGAGCGCACCCGTCTTGGCCACGTTCACATCCGCGCCTAGCTCTTCGGCAAGCATGCCCGCTATGTGTGACATTTCTACAGAGTGTTGCATCACGTTCTGGCCATAACTCGTCCTAAACGCAAGTCGCCCGAGTATGGCAACAAGACGTGGATCGAGATTGAAGATGCCAGTCTCAACTAGGGCTGCCTCTGCCTTCTCCTTCATAATCTTGTCTATCTCCTTGCGCGCCTTGTCTACCATCTCTTCGATACGCGCCGGTTGGATGCGGCCGTCTTTGATCAAGTTCTCAAGCGCTACTCGCGCCACTTGTCTTCTAACCGGATCAAAGCTTGAGAGAACTATAGAGCCCGGTGTGTCGTCTATGAGTACTTCTACGCCCGACGCGCGCTCAAAGGCTCTGATGTTCCTGCCTTCCTTGCCGATTATTTTGCCCTTCACTTCGTCAGAGGGAATAGGCACATTTGTAGACATGATATCGCCTGCGTTGCCGCCAGCCACTCTTTGAATTACAGTCGCCAGAATATCTTTAGCCCGTCTGTCTAACTTTTCTTCGGCCTGAATTTCGAACTTTTGCATGCGCACCATGATATCTTCCTCACTCTTTTTTTCGACAGATTTGAAGAGCTCTTCACGAGCCTCTTCGCGTGTTAATCCAGCAATGCCAGATAATTTGATTTCTGCTTCTTCTTTGCTTTTCTCGAGTTTCTCTTTCGCCTCTTTAATCTCGGAGATTTTCTGTTTAATCTGCTCTATTTCTTTGTCTATATCCCCTTGGCGCTTATCAAGCAGTTCGTCTTTTGACAAGAGACGTGATTCTAGTTTGCCAAGCTGCGCCTCTTTTTCGCCTATTTGCTTCTTGCTCTCTTCAAGTAACTGGGTTGCTTTGTGCTCTGCGTCTGATACTACTTTACTCGCCTGACCTTGAGCCTCGATCATGCGGGCTTTAATCGTGAGTTCCATCGAGCCCTTCTTGCCGAGCAAGATGAGCACGCGCAAGAAGTAGCCAAGTACCGCGCCAAAGAGCAAAGCTCCGCCCCCCAAGAGGGCGAGTGTGACTGTGCTTAAATTCATATGGGTTCTAGACCTCCCGATTTGATTTATCAAATCGAGGATCCTCGCCGCCAACTTTAGTTGGGGCGGGGCGCACTCGGTTTGTTTTTGTGTCTAGGTGTTTCATCACTAAATCAAAAAAGCGAGAGTATAATTAATTCGTAATAGTTCAATCCCGATTCGATTCATCGAATCGAGGATCCTCGATTCCGTAAACGGAATCGGGACACCCATATCCTACCACAAGCACATAGTTGTTGACAAATTATCTCCCCCCAACCCCCTCTTATAGGAAAGATGGGCGAAGGGGAGGTATAAATGGGTTATTTGGGGTGGGGGATTATGGAGTGTAGGAGGTAAGTATCGCCTTCTATAGTGAAATAGAATCTCCAGTCTTTGTTTACCCTGGCTTGCCACAGGCCTGTTGTCTCGTTGTACTTCTTTGCGTGTAATGAGGGATGTTGAAGATTGCTGGTAAGCAATCTAATTTGTTTGTCCATAGATTTCCTAATATTTGAAGGTGCAAGGTTATACATATCCTGAAAAATATCAGATGATATTACCCTCATTTATTTTTTTGTTTGCGTTTCTTAAGATTAGCATGCAAGGATTTGATCATTTCGTCGGCAGTATTAAAGGGTCCATAAAACCTTCCCTCCCTATAGTCCTTCATGCTTCGCTCAAAACTTTCTTGTATTATCCTATTTATAAGCATCTGTGGGGTTAAAACTATTTTCTCCCCTAATCTTTCAACAGAGAAGTAGTCGCCCGCTTTTAGCGACATTTCACGTACAATCCTTTTTGGGATCACCACCTGGCGGCTTGTTCCCATTTTAACTGCCGTAACTGGCCTTTCTTGTATTTTCATATATTCATATTATATCAACAGAATCTAAATAGCAAGCCGCTTTCGAAATAAGTTACTTGCTGTTTCTTTTTGGGTTGTAGATGTCGTCTACTAGGCCGTACTTCTTGGCTTCTTCGGCGGACATAAATTTGTCTCGGTCAGAATCTTTCTCAACTTGTTCGCTACTCTTGCCGGTATTCTTGGCCAGAATCTTGTTTAGTTTTTCCTTGGTGTTTAATATGTGACGAGCGTGAATTTCTATTTCACTCGCCTGCCCTTCCATTCCGCCCATGACTTGGTGGATCATCACTTCGGCATTGGGCAAAATAAATCTTTTGCCTTTTGTCCCAGAAGAAAGGATAACTGCGGCGGCTGATGCGGCGATGCCCACGCAAATAGTAGAGACATCTGCCCTGATGTGATTCATGGTGTCATAAATTGCAAGCGCTGACGTTACAGAGCCACCCGGCGAGTTAATGTACAGATAAATATCTTTCTTTGGGTCCTGACTTTCTAGAAATAATAGTTGGGCCACTATCAAGTTAGCCACGTGATCATCAATGCCGCCAGCGAGCATAATAATGCGATCGTTGAGTAGCCGAGAGTAAATATCATAAGCCCGCTCCCCAAATTGCGACTTTTCTATAACAGTTGGGATTAACATAATAAGGTTATAGGTTTTAGGTTGTTAGGTTTCTAGGTTATACGAAAGGCCAAAATAATTCAAGAGCCCCGCGATTTTGATCGGGGGCTCTGGGTGATTAATAGTTGCAATGCGAGATTTCGATCACCACTGTCTCCGGGTCCATGTGGAATACTTGGGCTATGGCGAGTGCCAGTTGGGTGGCCGCTACCGTGCTCTCGATTGCGCTCTCGACGATCTCTTGCATATTGTGTGTCCTCCCTGCTCGTGATAACTCCAGACGGTGTGGAATCTTACAGCCCGCCCCGCGAAGCTCGGAGAGTGAAGTGGGGTAAGAGTTTGCCCTTTTGTGGGTTATCATATTGTGTACAGCAATGAAGAGCAGAACCGAGCAAGTATTCCTAGCAGCCTACGAGGCGAACAAGAACGCCCTATTCCGACATATACTTATGAGGATTAGCGGCGACAGGGACAGGGCAACGGACCTGCTTTCGGACGTTTTCGCCCGTACTTGGAACGCTCTTTGCAAAGGTAAAGAAATAGAGAACTTGCGGGCCTACTTCTATCGGGTAGCGCACAATTTACTGGTGGACGAATACGGCAAGCCCAAGGTCATCTCGCTCGATGCTCTCTCCGAAGAGAGCGAGCACGGGGAACTTGAGGTGAGTGAGGTGTCTCTCCACTCCGATGTCGTCAGGTTGGGAGAGTTGAGTGAGCTTACCCGAGCTCTGGCCAAACTACCAAATGATTTCCGCGAAGTGCTGGTATTGCGCTACATCGACGATATGGGGCCCAGTCAGATTGCGGAAATTTTGGGAGAGAGTGCCAATACGGTGTCGGTGCGGATAAATAGGGCAACGGCGGCCTTGCGTGAAATTTTAAACGGAGTTACAAACAAATAACATGGAAACAAACGAAAACAAATTTGAAAAGATATTTGATAGGGCCAAGCAGGTTGATATGAGACAGGAAGAGTCAAACAAAGTAGATGCTAGGTTGAAAGCACAGATAGCTGCCAACCCCATACCCACTGCTCCTGCTGCGACAGCGAGCATAGCCTCTATGTCCAAAGTATTAGGTCTTGTATTGGGCGCTCTACTTGTGGCGGGTGGTATCTATCTTGTCACAGGCTCCAGCGAACCAGTACTAGAAGATGGGCCAGTAGAGGAGAAAACGCAAGAGGAGATAGAGAAAGAAGTAGAGGAACAAAAAGAGAACAACCCAATCGTAGCTACATCTACGAATACAACAACTCCGCCGATCTCACCGAGTCCAAATGCCACCCCAACAGCGAGTACAACTACAGCCACAACCACGAACACAGATGTGACAGAAGATGACGGAACTACTGTCTGGCCTTACCCCGGTGTCTACACTGGTACGGGCAGTAACCCCACAAGCACTACTCCGTAGTGCCTTCTAGAAGCTCAAATACTTTGGTATTACGCATGATGGTGAGCACGTAATCGTGGGCAGCCTCGGGATCGGCGTTCTTGTAGTGCTCGAGAATGTGCCCTAGCTCTTGCTCTACTTCCGCTTCGGGGATCTCAATCTTCTCCTCCTTGGCTAGAGCTTCGAGGAGTAGTTGTGTCTTGACCCGCTTCTCGGCATCTGTCCGCGAGGTTTCGCGAATCTCGGCTTCTGTCTTCTTGGTGCGGGCCAAATAATCCTCAAACTTCACCTGCATGCGCGTGAGATTCTCTCGCATCTCACCCATGAAGCGATCCATATGTCGTTCCACCAATACTTTCGGCAAAGCAATATCCGTCTTCTCTAATATAGAGTCTACAATAGCGATTCTGCGTTTATCTTTCGATCGCAATTTCTTTTCGTGTTCCAGATTCTTCCTAACATTTTCTTTCTCTTCATCAGTTAAATCCTTCGGTTCAGTTTTATCGTCCTCTTTCTTGTCCGAGGCTTCTTTTTCACGCGCCTTCTTAATCTCCGCAAGCACATCAGATAATTCTTGTTCGCTCACATTTTCGGCATCTTTTGACTTTTGATCTGCATCTATTCTCGCATTAGTCTCAATAGCTATCTTTTTATATTCTGGCAACTTAATTTCCGGCAGGACAGTCTGGGTGATCTTGAAGCCAAGCGGCGAGTCTTCGGCGATCTTGGTGATTGCTACTGCTGGTCGGCCGATAGCTTCAATCTTGTTGTCTACAATGATCTTGGGGTAGGCCCCGCGAATAGCCCGTTCGGCCATTTCTTCCAATATGGCCATGGGGCCCAAACGTTCGCGCAGAATATTCTCGGGCACGTGGCCCTTCCTGAAGCCAGGTAATTCAACACTGGAAGCTAAATGCCCGATGGCCTCGGGCCGGAAAGACTCGAACAGATCCTGACTAATCTCTCCCGAGATCTCTATGACTGTGGGAGATATGGCTTTAACATTGATATTCATAGCAAACTAGTCTAACCTGTAAACTTATGACAGGCAATACGTCAAATAAGATGGAGCGCGCATTCTTGGCGGCTTATGATTCTTACGCAGACGCTTTGTTCCGCCATATATTCTTTCGGGTTCATGACAGAGAGCTTGCGCATGACCTTTTGGCGGATACATTCGCCCGTGGCTGGCAGTATATCGAGAGTGGCAAGCATGTTGATAATATGCGGGCCTTCCTCTACAAGACTGCACACAATCTGGTCATAGACGAATATAGGAAGCATCATGAGCAATCTCTCGATGCCATGGCCGAAGACGGTTTCGATCCCAAGGATCATGTGGGCGAGGGAGCAGTTTATGCAGGGGCCGAGGTCAAACAGTTCACGATGGCCCTTGAACGTATCCCCAGGGAATATCGCGAGGTCGTACTCATGCGATACGTGGATGATATGTCACCCGAAGACATTGCTCTGGTCTTGGGTGAGAACGCCAATACGGTCTCTGTGCGTATCCACAGAGGAGTCGCGATGGTTAGGAAGGAACTAGGTCTGAATGAAGAAGAAAAATTATGAAAGATAAATTTGAACAAATAATTGAAGGGACCCGACAAGTCAGTCTAACTCCCAGGGAGAAGGCTGACCTGCGCGGTGAAGTAGAAAACATGACCAGGAAGAGGCTGGGCTGGCCCGCGTACCTTGCTCTAGTTTTGTTGCTTGGTACTGGCGTGTCTTTCGCGGCGGAGGGGGCTCTGCCGGGCGATGCTTTGTATGCGGTCAAAACCAGTTTCAACGAGAATCTGCGCGGCTCACTTACTTTTAGCCGAGAGGCGCGGGCCAATTGGCAGGCGCGAATCGTTGAGCGACGTCTTGAAGAAGCGGCCGAACTTGCTCTTGCCGGCAAACTCGACGCAGATACAGAAGCAAGACTTGCTTCTGAACTAGAAGAGCACGCTAGGGAGGCCAGAGAACTAGGAGACGAGAAAGTTGATGCGCGCTTGTCCGCAGCACTATCTGCGCACACAGATGCGATCGCAAGTGCGGACACTGGTTCAGGAACTAGCGGGGCCGTTATGATGAGTGCAAAGATTGAAACTGGCACAGCTCTCGAATTAGAGCTCGATCAGCAAGCTGGCACGCTAGAGGCCGCTATACAAGAACTTGAAGAAGATTTGAAATCTGAAGAAGCGCAAATAAATGCGATAGGCAATACGGAGATTGATTTCTAGAAATTCTAGATATTTTCGAAACTGCTAGCCTGGAGATCGGCTTCAATAGAAGAGATCTCGTCGGAATCGCTCTGGCTCCCGAGTGACTGTTCTTGAGAGCTCAATTCTTGATCAGAAGGGATCTCGTTCTCGATGGCTTCGTCCATGGTAGGACCGTTCGCTTCTTGTCTCCAGACGTAGAAAACCCCCACCACGAGTACTACAATTATTACAATGATCGCAATTATATTCCCATTTCCTTTTTGCATATTCATATTCTACTTGTTGAATTTAGTTTTGTACAGTTCAAGACCCTCATTTACTGCCTTGTATGCCGCGTCACGTCCCTGGAAGCCATTTACAGACACTTCCTTGTTCTGTAACTTTTTATAAGTGCCATAGAAGTGCTCGATCTCTTTGAGTGTGTGCTTGTTGATATCGGCAAGGTCTTTGACGTCTGCAAAGCGGGGGTCAGAAGCTGGTACTGCTACTAACTTATCATCCTGATCGCCGGAATCAATCATTTTAAGTAGTGCCACTGGGCGAACTTCAACCAATATGCCTGGCAGAAACGGCCATGTGCTCAATACGATCACATCAAGAGCATCGCCATCATGCCATAGTGTCCGGGGTACGAAGCCGTAATCGAAGGGGAAGTCTTGGGCCGTGTGAGCCACTCTGTCGAGCGCAATCAAGCCAGTCTCTTTATCAATCTCGTACTTATTCTTGCTACCCTTGTTGATCTCGATGATAACATTTACGAGTTCCGGCAACTTTTTCCCCGGAGAAATTTCATGCCATAGGTTCATCCCGTTAGAGGCAGGTCATGTTTACATGACCGTGCGTGGTTATCTTATAATAATGTTGTTTTATCACATTCGCAATATTATTGACAGATCTCGAAAAGCAAACATGGCCTCTAATGGGATTCATACTAGATAGTATCGGATGATTCGGGTGTTTCGTCAACCGCTACTTCTTGGGCTGGTGCCGCTTCGGCCGCCTTTTGCCTTTCGGGTGTGATTATGTCGAGTTTCCAGCCGGTTAACTTGGCCGCTAATCTCACATTTTGGCCGCCTTTGCCAATGACAAGAGAGAGCTGATCTGGAGCTGTCAGAATTTTAGCCTCACGCAGATCTTCGTCTAGCTCTATAGAGAGAATCTTGCCGGGAGATAATGCGTTGGATATAAATATTTCTGGTAGGTCGGAATATTCTATGACGTCAATTTTCTCGCCACCGAGCTCTGAGATTACAGTCGAGACGCGCACGCCGCGCTGACCTACGCACGATCCGACCGCGTCAATGCTGTCATCGTTTGAGACTACTGCAATCTTGACCCGGCTGCCGGGTTCGCGGGCAATGGCTTTGATCTGGACGATACCATTTTGCATCTCGGGAACCTCTATCTCGAATAACTTGCGCACGAAATCAGGATGCGCTCTGGATAAGCGTACGGCAATGCCCCGGGGCGTTTCTTCCACCGCAACCAGGTAGCACTTGATACGTTCGCCTTGTCTGTAGTGCTCGCCCGGGATCTGCTCGTCACGATAGAGCACGCCCGTTGTTCTGCCAAGGTCAACATAAACATTGCCGCGCTCTGTACGTTGTACAGAGCCGTGGATTATCTCGCCTACGCGCTTGCCGTACTCATCTAATACTGAATATTTTTCAGCTTCGCGGATCTTTTGAATGATAGTTTGCTTGGCAGTCTGGGCGGCAATACGGCCGAAGTCATCGCGTACTTCCAGCGGGAAAATTAATTCATCGCCAACCTCTGCATCCTTTTTCATTTTCTTCGCATCAGCAAGCATAATGTGCCGCTCTTCATTCCAAACCTCTTTTGCCGACGCTTCGGTCGGCACCCCGACCTCCGACATGCTTTGCTGTCGGGGCGTCGGGGCTTCCTCCTCCTCACGCTCACTTTTATCCTTTAGCACGCTCTCATCAACTACAATTTTGACTTGGAAGAATTCAGCTTTGCCAGAGTTCTGATCAAATGTTGCTCTAATTATCTGATTCTTTTTGCCATAATCTTTTCTGTACGCAGCAGCAAGAGCCATCTCAATGGCTTCGATGACTTTCTCTCTAGGTATGCCGCGCTCTTGCTCGAGTTGCTCAAGAGCCGATTTCATTACTTTTAGATCAATCATGTTTTTGTAAATTTTATAAAAAAATAGCCCGCCCCTGGGCGCGCTTTACTCACAGACCTCCACAGTATATACCTGTTAATTTAAAAGTCAACCCCGTTAGAGGTCCGGTTCGTTTTTGACGAACCGGCAGGTTCTGAAAGAACCTTACCTCTAACGGGGTCAAGCCCCAATCACTTCTCCTCCTCCTTCTCCATGACGAAGAGGATACCGTTGAACAATCTGTTCGACTCATGATGTGTGAACCAGTAGGGGGAGGCCGTGTTCAGTTGCCTCGTCCGAAGGTAGGGGAACCTCTTCTCGAAGTACTGAAGGACTCCCACTACTCTCCTCACGTTCGGGAGATTCTGCTCCCCTTTATAGATTCCCCCGTTGAGCGTCGCGCTCGGGACGAAGATGACGATGGGTTCACCTTCGAAGTACCAGTACTCGCCCCAGCCGCTGGGGAACTGCATGACGACTGGTCGCAGCAGGCCGATGCCCGGCCTGATCGGCTCCTCGGGCAGGTCCTGCGCAGGCTGCCCGGAATCCTGGCGAGTCTGAGCGTCGACCAAGGCACCGGCGAACGAAACCACGATCGCCGTGATGCAGGCGACGTAGGTCAAAACACGACCCCAGTAGTGCACGATCCTCATGGTGAGACCTCCTTTTCGAGGTCAATTATATCATATTGGGCGGGGAAGTCAAGATCTGTGCAAAAGATGCTTGATAAGGTTTGGTTTGCAGATACAATATATGTATGGATGAGAATAATGTTAATTCTTCTGTTGGTTCTATGGGCTGGTTTAAGACTTTGGTCATGATCGTCTTGCTTGCCTTACTTGTCTTCCTGGTAGTTTATTTCGGCAAGTTCGGTGGGGGCGACGATACTTACCAGGCGGCTTCTATCCCGGCCGAGAATCAGGGCGTTGTGACAGACGAAGAGAGAGAAGCGATTGATTCTGCGAGATACGCGGTGCCAACAGAGGAAGTACAATAATCTCAAATTACTAATTCCTAATATCTAATGAAATGTCGAAATTAGAAATTGGGAATTGCATTAGGAATTAGAAATTAGAACTTAGAAATTTATACAAATATTATGTCAAAAGAGACAAAGAATATCTTAAAGGGGGTAGTAATCGGGGGGGTACTGATGATAAGCGCTACTGTTATGGCTGCTTGGAGCGAACCAACTCAAGCGCCAACGGGCGGTAATCCAGAGGCTCCGATTAATGTATCCAACGCAAGTCAGACAAAGGGCGGAAATCTGGTAGTCAACAGTAACAATCAGAGTCTGAACGGCCTACTTGTGCCCTTCGGCAATGTGGTCGTCGGCGACATGAGTCCGGAAGCGGCGCTCAAGCTTGACGTAGAGGGCAAGGCTGGGGCCACTCAATTCTGCAACGACAGCGGCACACAATGTTTTACCGTGGCCACTCTCTGTCTGAAGGTGAATCAGTTGTGCAACTAAATGAAGACAAGCTTAAGGAGCTCTTACTCGACTCCGGAGTAATTTCTAAAACTGACCTAGCTCGGGTTGACAAGGAAGCTCTCAAGAAGAAGGTTCCCTTCTCCGAGGTTTTGGTCAATGAGGGCAAGATCGCTCCCGACGAGTTAGCGCGCCTCGAGGCTTATGTTTTGGGTATTCCCTTCGTTGATCTTAAGAGTGAAAAAATAGATTTCTCGGTCCTCTCACTTATCCCCGAACCAATCGCCAGGACACATAATATTGTGGCCTTCAAGAAAAGTGGCGAAGACCTCGAAGTGGCTACTCTTAACCCCAAGGATCTTGAAGCTATCGAATTTATCAAGAAGAAGCTTGGCTTACGAATCTTGCCGCGTTTGACTGATGCAGAGTCTATAAGGAAGATACTTTTGCAGTATCAGAAAAGCTTAAAAGCCGAATTCGGCGATATCATTGCCAAAGAAGTTGCACCCCTTAAGACTATTTCACTCGGTAAGGATGGTGAAGCGCTCGAGAAAGGGGGTGATAGTGATAAGACAGAGGATCTTGAGAAGTTAGCCAGCGATCTTCCGGTCGTGCGTATCGTAGACACACTTCTCAATCACGCTATTTTGCAACAAGCATCTGATATTCACATTGAGCCTTTAGAAAAAGATTTGCTAATCAGGTATCGCATAGATGGTATCTTGCACGACGCCATGGTCTTGCCCAAGAACGCGGCGCCCGGCATCACTGCACGGGTGAAAGTGCTTGCCAGCTTGCGTCTTGACGAGAAGCGTTTGCCTCAAGACGGTCGCTTCAAGATAGACATGAGTAATCAGCGAGTTTCGTTCCGCGTTTCGACACTACCCACATACTTTGGCGAAAAAACGGTCATGAGGTTGTTGCCCGAGACTTCGCGTGGCTTCACCCTCGAAGTGTTGGGCTTCTATGGCGAAGGTTTGGAGCATCTGCACAGGGCTATCAAGAAAACTACCGGCATGATTTTAGTCACTGGTCCCACGGGATCGGGCAAGACCACAACTTTGTATACCGTTCTGGACATACTCAATACCCCAGATGTGAACATCTCAACAGTTGAAGATCCAATCGAGTATCAAGTGGCGCGTATTAACCAGACCCAAGTGCGACCCGAGATTGGCCTCACGTTTGCATCAGGCTTGCGCACACTCTTGCGCCAAGATCCGGACATCTTAATGGTGGGGGAGATACGCGACAAAGAGACAGTGCAACTTGCTATTAATGCCTCACTCACTGGCCACTTAGTGCTCTCTACTCTACACACTAACTCCGCCGCCGGGGCAATTCCTAGATTGGAAGACATGGGCGCAGAAGCATTTTTGCTCACGTCAACTATAAATATAATCATCGCCCAACGTCTTGTGCGTCGTCTTACGGATACGAAAGTTGAGTACAAGATCACAGACGAGATGCTCAAAGAGTTGGGTCAGTCTGCTAATCTTGATCTAGTGCTCGAGACTCTAAAGAAAGAGAAAATTGTAGACAAAAATGCAAGTTGGAAGAGCATTCCCTTCTACAAACCCAAAGGGGGTGACGGGGCAGAGGGAGGTTATGCGGGGAGGCTTGGCATACACGAGATCCTCGCTATGTCACCGGCCATCATGAGCATGGTTGAGAAGCGAGCCACGAGCGAAGAGATCCAAACACAAGCAAGAAAAGAGGGCATGCTAACCATGATAGAAGACGGCATAGTCAAAGCCGTCCAAGGCATAACGAGCATAGAAGAAGTCTTTAGGGTAGCGAATAACTAGAGCAGGTTTTAGGTGATAGGTTTTTAGGTTGTTAGGTTTAAGATATGAAATCAATCGCACTGATTCCGGAAGAAAGAGTCGCCCAAGCAATTTTTGTAGTTCGTGGACAGAAGGTAATGCTCGATTCGGATCTGGCAAAGCTTTATGGGGTATCCACAGGTAACCTAAATAAGGCAGTTGATAGAAATAAAAAACGTTTCCCGCAAGACTTTGCTTTTCGTCTTACTAGCACAGAATTTAAAAATATTTTGGTATTCCAATTTGGAAGATCAAACTCGGGCAGTAGGGGAGGTACCCGTCATCTCCCTTTTGTTTTTACCGAACATGGAGTGGCAATGCTCTCAAGTGTGTTGCGGAGCGAAAGGGCCGTGCAAATAAACATTGCAATAATGCGCACTTTTGCCAAATTACGACAACTACTTTCGTCCGACAAAGATCTCGTCCATAAACTCGAAGAACATGATCGCAAACTCTACGACCATGATCAAAATATTCGCTACTTAGTGATAGCCATCCGTCGTCTGATGTCCCAACCCGAACCGAAAAGAAATCCCATCGGCTTCGGCGCACACAACAATAAAAAGAAATAAAAAAAGCCGGGCAGTTTCCCGCCCGGCCCAGCCCGATTCTCCCCCTCCCTTTGCAGGACTTCAAGGTTCAACCTTGGTGTTACGCATTCTTTTTGACGTGGACTGTTCTGCAATTATCGCTGTACCCAAATCCTAGATAAGAGAACTCAAATCCGCCGCTAATGTGAATACTTGGGATGTAGAGTGAGCCATCTTTCTCCTTCCAAACTGTCCCTGGAAAGAATAGCAAATGAAACCCTCCCCACGATGCTGGTATGCGCAACTCCCAATTTTCTGGTACCCCGATGTGGGTAGAAAGTTGCTCGGCATGTCTCTGTCCAGCACATCTCCCGATTTTCTTTGCGCGCCCCAAGAACTCGTCACCCACCAGGAAGTTCTCTCCAATCTCGGTGACATCGATGATCTCAAGTCTCTCGTTCCCAACCAACGGAACATCCTCAATCAACTCCCATCCGTCCAGAGTTTTGTCGTAAACGAAATTAGTAAGAGGTGGTAATTGGACTGTTGGATACTTGAATGGCTTTTGCACCTGCCCTCCTTTTTAAGGTACTCCAGTTCAAGGTCTACGCTTAGTGACATGTTGTGTAAAATATCCTAGGATAATGTTAGCAAATCCCTTAAATATAGGGCTTTTTGGCTTATTTATGTGACGCTTGTAACGTCATTTACAAATTAAGATATGGATGATAGGGTTGGTAATATGAATGAGGCACGGGAGTTGGCGGGGATTTTTAATATTTCGCTCAATGAAGCGAAGGTTTATCTGGCTCTCAACTCTAATGGACCTTCTATGGTTAGTGCTATTGCTAAAGTAGCGGATTTGCCACGCACGGCTGTTTACCCGCAACTTGAGAACATGGTCAAGAAAGGCTTCGTGGGGGTAACTAATTATGGCAACCGCAAGTACTACAGCGCCATCGCGCCCGAGCAACTCACTACTTTACTCGCGCAGAAACAGAGTTCGCTCGAGACACTCGTAAACACTATTTCTAAACAAGAAAAGATTTCTTCACCGGAGAATAAATTAGAAATTGTTTATTATCCCGGGCGCAACGGCATCAAGACAGCTGGACAGATATTCCTCGATGAGACGCGGGAGAAAATGTGGTACTCATTTGAGAATCCAACTGACATTGTCGAGCTTGTCGGTGTTGACTTCGAAAAGAGTTACGTAGACGAGCGGGCAAAACGGGGGATTAAATCAAGAATGATCCTCTCAGCCCAAGTTGCGACTGGTTGGATGCGCGAGTTCCTAGATAAAGACAAAGAGCAGTTGCGCGAGACTATTATGGTCAACCCTCGTGAATACCCATTTGATTCCACGATTGCCGCGACAAAGGGACTGACAATTTTGATCAACGGCAGTAATAGTCCCTTCGCTGTGCTAATCAGGAATGATAACTTGGCGCGCAATCTTATCAGCGTGCATAAATTGGTATGGAGCCGGTATCGAGAATGATATGATGGGGACATGAGATTCGCATACGTGGGAGTTCAGGATGGTCGTGAGATCCACTCCTCGGGGGAGGCGGCGGATAAGTTTAGTTTGACTCGCACTCTTAAGACAGAAGGCATTACTGTCTTGTCTGCTGAGCCGGAAGCCGAAAAGGGGCGGGGGCTCATGGTGATGATCAACGAGAAGTTCTCTTCTGTCTCGTTTAAACAGAAGATTTTCTTTATCGGCAACTTAAGCGAGATGCTTAGTGCAGGTCTCTCGCTCACGCGAGCGCTGAAAGTTTCCGGCAAGCAGACCAAGAATCCTAAACTTTCCAAAGTTATTGCCACTATCAGCGAAGAGATAGATAAAGGTGGCACTTTTGCAGGCGCTCTCGGCAAGTTCCCAGACATTTTCCCTCACACCACCATTGCCATGGTGGAGGCGGGCGAAAAATCCGGTCAAGTGCCTCAGGCTCTTGCAATAGTCTCGACCCAAATGATGAAGACTTACCAACTGCGCAAGAGAATACGAGGCGCGCTTACGTATCCGGCCATAATCATGACGGCTATGGTGGGCATTGCTGTAATGATGCTCGTATATATAGTGCCCACTCTATCGGCCACGTTTAAGGAATTGGGCGCAGAGTTGCCATTTTCAACTCGGATTATAATCGGGGTGTCGGATTTCTTAAGTGCCCATTATCTCATCGCCCTGTTCTTGCTTGTTGCGTTTGTTGTCGGCCTTTTCTACAGTTACAAACTAGATAAAGTTAAACGCGCTTTCGCCTGGGGGCTCATTCATATGCCCATTATCGGCAATATCGTGCGGCAGTCTAACTCGGCCATTACCGCTCGCACACTTGCTTCGCTCCTGCATTCGGGCGTAGACATTGTTGCCTCACTTAATATCACCGAACGAGTCCTCAAGAATCCGTATTACAAGAAGATACTTGCAGATGCTGCTCTTGCTGTGCCCAAGGGTCAGAATCTCTCGGCCATCTTCGGTTTGCCAGAGAACGAGAAACTTTACCCGCCATTTGTGGGCGAAATGATGAGCGTGGGCGAGGAGACGGGCAAATTGCCCGAGATGCTACTCAAACTCGCAGAATTTTACGAGAACGAAGTGGACGCAGTGGTGAAAGATTTATCAACTGTAATTGAGCCATTTATCATGCTAATAGTGGGAGCGGGAGTCGGTTTCTTTGCTCTCTCTATGATCCAGCCGATCTACGAAGTCGGGAATAACATATAATGAAGCGCGGATTTACAATAATGGAGTTGGCTTTGGTGCTCGCTATTATTGCCTTACTCGCTTTCATGGGCATATCGGCACTCACACGTTTCAGGTCAAGCGCACTTCTTGACCAGACTCATGCCGAGATTGTCACGGCTCTTAATGAGGCGAGAGGCATGACGCTTGCTTCGAAAGAAGGTGATGTTTACGGGGTGCACTTTGAAGCGAACGAGATCGTGCGCTTCAAAGGTTCAAGTTATGCAACCTCTAGTCCGAATAACGCCTCCACTACTCTAGACGCGCGTGTCAGGATCGAGAGTATAGATATTGTGAGTGGGCATGATGTTGTTTTCCAGCGTCTCACCGGTGCCACGGCTAATACTGGCACAGTCGTTGTTGTAGTTACGAGCGATAGTTCGCGGAGAGCCACAACAAGCATTCTTGCAAGTGGTATCATAGAATAAGTTCAAAGCGCAAAGTGCAAAACGCAAAACTAAAAAAAGGGTTCGGTTTACTAGAAGTGCTGATTGGATTAGGAATCCTCTCTGTTGCTTTCTTCGCTCTGCTTACAGTCTCGCGAAGCATACTGCAAGTGAGCCGCGCCGCTACTTACTCGCTCTCGGCAGATTTCCTTCTCGAAGAGGGAGTTGAAGCTATTAGAAGCATAAGAGACAGAAATTGGACAGAGGATATAGCTACACTACCAGATAATTTCTATCTCTACTTCGACGAGACTCTATCACGGTGGGAGAGCACTACTACTCCGGAAGTTATAGAGGGAACCTTCACACGCGAGCTTGCTATAAGTGACGTGTACAGGGATGGAGATGATGATATAGCGGCAAGCGGTACTCTCGATCCGGGCACTAAGAAGTTTGTTGTGACAGTCACGTGGCAGGGCACAAATGCGACAACAACCAGATCTATGAGCGTATATCTAACTAACTACTTCAATGACTAGAAGCTTGCCCCGAGCGAAGTCGAGGGGATTTACTTTGATTGAGATGGTGGTCTATGTAGCTATTATCGCGGCTGTTTTCGCGCTGATGCTTACAGGCATGATCTCTCTATACAACGCGAGCCAGACCGCAAGGACTTCTCGTGCGCTCAACCTGTCAGCCGCAACGACACTTGAGAGATTGAGCCGAGAACTGCGCGACGGGTCTTCTATTATCACTGCAAGTTCGACACTTGGTTCGAGTCCCGGGATACTTGTGATCGAGACAGATAATGCGAGCACTACCGGAGGTACTTTTACGTTTAGTCTGTCGGGCGGGAAAGTCTATCTTACGGACAGTACCGGAGCCAAAGCACTTTCGGCAACTGAAGTGAATGTGAGCGAACTAACTTTCTGGCATGCAACCGGCACAAATGGCCAAGCTGTGAGAGCGAGGATAACAGTCGAACCTGTGGCAAGCTCGAGTGTGGCCGCGAGGACATTTTATTCAAGTACAGTCTTACGTGAATCCTATGAATAGTTCTCGCAAGTACAACTCGGGGCAGGCCCTTCGACGTAACTCAGGGCAGGCGGTGATTGTGAGTGTTATGTTCCTCTTGCTTGTTTCTACCGTGGTGGTTGCAAGGGGAGCGAATCCGGCGAGCGCCGATTCAGAGCTTGCCCGCGAGCTTCTCGATTCTAAACGCTCTGCCATTTTGGCCGAATCTGGGGCAGAGGATGTTACATACCGAGTACGAAGCGCGCAGTCTTATGACAACATAGAAGTGATTTCACTCGACGGTTTCTATGCCACTACAACTGTTACCGACGATGTTGACACGGGGGTTAAGACCGTAGAGAGTGAGGGCAATATTAAAGGAGCGATCCGTCAGAAGTTGGTGGAATTACAGAAAGGTGATGAGGTGGATTTCAACTACGGCGTACAGGCGGGTAACGGGGGTTTCCTTATGTTCAACAGTGCCTCGGTTGTGGGCAACATTTATTCGAACGGTTCTGTGACTGGTGCCGGGAACTTAGTCCAAGGTTCAGTTGTCTCTGCAACTTCAACTGGTCTTGTAGATGATATTCACGCCACGTCCAGCGTTTGGTCGCATACTATCAATGATTCCACGATAGATGGTGATGCGTACTATGTTGTTAAGACTGACACATCGGTAGCGGGCAATAGTTACCCAAATAGTGTAGATAAACCTACAACAACTTTCCCTCTTTCAGAGGCTCAACTGGACGAATGGGAAGCTGTGGCCGAAGCTGGGGGCGTAATTAGTTCACCTTGTCCATACAAGATTACTACCGATACAACAATTGGGCCCAAGAAAATTAATTGTGATTTGGAAATTTCGAATAATGCAGTGGTGACTCTCTCGGGCATGATCTGGATAAACGGCAATCTGACTATCAAAAATAGTTCAGGCATATATCTTGATGAGAGTCTCACTAACAAAAGTATTGCCCTTATTGCTCACAATCTCTCTGACGAAACTACGTCGAGCAAGATTAGTCTTGAGAATACTACCACCTTCTACAATACTAATACCCCCGGCTCGTTCCTCTTCTTAATTTCGCGCAACAGGAGTTCTGCAGATGGCGGAGCCGCAATTGCTATTGAACTAAAGAACACAGCCTCTGGCCCGGTATTCCTGTATACAAATTACGGCATGATTGACATAGGCAATAACACCAAGCTCAAGGCCGTCACGGGCTATCTTATCAGTATGAAAAACTTTTCTCGATTGCAGTATGAGGACGGCCTGGAGTCCACGCTCTTCGACACCGGTCCGGGAGGCTCCTGGAACGTAGTGTCTTGGAAGGAGACTCAATAACTGCTTGCCCCGCGAAGCTTTAGCGAAGTGGGGGAAAGAATCCCAATAGAAAGGCACTCCAAGGGCCACCCTTGGAGTGCCGAAGTGTTGCGGTTGCTGGAAACTGCTTAGCTCCCTGCTTTCGCGGCTGCGGCCGTAGCTGTCGAGTCCTGCCCCTTCTTCCTGTCCGCCTCCCTCTTCGTTTCGTACTTTGCCTTGAGGGACTCGAGATGCCATTTATATTTTCCCTCGTCCAGCTTACCGGACCAGACGAAAAGGTCCTTGGCCAGAGCGAAGAGTTCTTCGCGTACAAAGTGGGCGGCAGGTCCTCGTGGTGCATGTGGACTGGAAAGGAAGTTGGTGAGTGCCCACAGATCAGTGGCAACACTATGGGTCACGACCATTCTGCCGTGGTGCACTGCTTCCCAATGGTTCACTGTCGTTATCTTCTCGGCGATGTCGAAGATCTCGTTCCAGAAAGGCCGGTCGCGTCCGATCTCCTGCTTAGCGCTATCGATCAAGGCCAGTTTGTTGGCATGTCCCACTTCGTTTCTGAGCGTCGCCTTCCACCCAAGCTTGCCACTTGCGCAGAGTATGTAGCTAGGTAGGCCGTTTGGTTTTACGGCGATGACCGTCTCTACCTCAACTGGCTCCGCGTCCTTGCCCCGGTCTAGGAAAAGCTTGCCAGAGTGGCGCAAGGCTTTCTCCTTGTAGTGCACGTGCACCACGCCGTCAAGACGGAAGATCCAGCGCTTCTTGGTGAACAGTCGATATGACCAGGCAATGAGGGCCAAGCCCCATGATCCATACACGAGTATAATCATGGCGATGACAAGCCACTCTACCCACCAAGGCATCGAACCCTTGGGTATACCAAGCGCACGCTTGGCGAAGTAGCCCATCACTTCTATTGCGTAGGTGCTAATCATTGCCACCAGGGATGCCCCGATGGCTACTTTGGTTGATATTGGATCAGCACTCGTAACCTTCTTGCATCTTTCGCATTCCATTTTGACTCCTCAAGTGGCGGGCCCTTACGTCCCGTCAAGTGGAAGGGGCTCCGAATTCAGGGAATGGCCCTTATATCCATCCCAAGAAAACGCAGCGGTTGAAGGGTACTACCTAACTCAAATCTACTCTTAGCGCTCCCATTGTCAACTGTGTTATTATTCCCGCATGGCGACAGATAAACGGATAAAGCGATTGATTGTGGCTAATTGGAAGATGAATCCTTCTTCTAAGATTGATGCCATGAAAATGTTTGGTGAAGCGCGCAAGGCCGGGGCTCGGGCCACGCGTGTGCAGACTGTTGTCTGTGCGCCCTTCCCGTTCTTATCTGCTATGGCTCTCGAGATTACGGGGCACAGGACAGCTTTGGGTGCTCAAGATTGCTTCTACGAGCGATCGGGCGCTTACACTGGCGAAGTTAGTCCCTCGCAACTTTCATCACTTGGAGTGCGCTTCGTGATACTGGGGCATTCTGAAAGACGCGAGATGGGTGAATCAAATGAGCTCGTAAGCAGGAAGGTTGCCGCCGCGCTCAAAGAGGGTTTGATTGTGATCTTGTGCGTAGGCGAGCGGGCACGCGACGACGAAGGCAATTATTTTAGTCTAGTCAAGCAGCAACTCGAAGAATGCTTACGTGACATCCCGAGGCGCTACTTCTTAAACTTATGCGTAGCATATGAGCCAATCTGGGCCATCAGCACACATGCCTCTGGTGTGGAGTCACCGGAAGATATGCTCCAGATGGGCATCTTTATTCGCAAGACTTTGGGTGCAATTTGCGGCAAGGATCTGGCTGTGAAAGTGCCTATATTATATGGTGGCTCTGTGGATGAGAAAAGTATTGCAGGATTCATAGAGCGCGGTGGAGTGGATGGAGCTCTGGTAGGAAAAGCAAGTCTACTGCCCGAAACTTTCACCCAAATAATAAAAAGTGCTAATGAGTCTAAAATCGATTAGCGATCCCTCCTTTGGCCCCACTTCGCCAAGGCTACGCGGGGCACGCAAGGCAATGCGGGTCCTTTTGCGACTTAGTTTGAACGTGCCTGTTTCGGGGGATGTAATAAATGACGATTTTAGGTTGATTAAATCACTGCCAACTTTGCAGACGCTTATAGACATGGGCGCGAAAGTAACGGTGATCAGTCACATTGGAGGTGATGGCACGCAATCTCTTGGGCCGGTTGAGAAATGGTTACGGGAGCGCCTGCCTGCGCAGGCAGGAGTTAGGGGTGAGTTTGTGATGCACGAGAACCTGCGGCTTGATCCGCGCGAGAAGTCTGGCGACGAGTCGCTGGCGCGAGAACTTGCCGATCTTGACGGCGGGCAAGATATCTTTGTCAACGAAGATTTCGCTGTCTCACATCGTGCGCACGCATCTGTCACAGGTTTGCCCAAACTTTTGCCGAGTTTCGTTGGTTTGCAGTTCGCCCAAGAAGTAGAGCACTTAACGCGCTTCATAGATCCGCCCGAACCCTGTGTGGTGATCTTGGGGGGCGCAAAAATAGAGACTAAGTTGCCTATGATTAACGCTTTTCTGCCGAAGGCCAGCAAGATATTTTTAGGCAGTTATTTTGCAAACTCCCGATTCGATTTATCGAATCGAGGATCCTCGATTTCGCAAGCGAAATCGGTAGAAGCTATTCCAACTAGTCCAAAAGTTATTTTGCCGATTGATGGGGTCAGCAAAGACGGTCGTATAATGGACATAGGGGAGAAAGCCCTTGGGAATATTTTAGAGGCGGTGGAGAGCGCAAAATCAGTGATCTGGAACGGTCCAATGGGCAAATTCGAAGATGGCTACGATCAAACTACACTTGAACTGGCGAGAGCCATAGCGAACTCCGGAGCCGAATCAGTAGTAGGTGGCGGAGACAGCATCTCTGCTATTAGAAAGCTCAATCTCCTAGATAAATTTACATTCGTTTCAACCGGAGGCGGAGCAATGCTCGAGTACTTATCAAAGGGCACCCTTCCCGGCATTGATGCTATAATTAACTCACCTCATTTCATCCCGTAGAACGGGACAAGTTAGAAATTAGGAATTAGAAATTAGAAATTAAACTAATATGACTCTACCTCTATTGGGATTTGTGCCGGCTTTTGTTCTGTTTCTGATTGTGGTTATTGTTTTGGTTGTGATCTTCGACAAGAAGGATATCTGGAAGTTCATCGGTTTGATTGTTTTGCTGTACATTGCATATTGGTTGTTTGGTCGTTTTTTCTAAACTAGTCACAAGTGGCACGCTTCGTTCTATTTACTGACGGGGGAGCTAGAGGCAATCCGGGACCGGCGGGTGCGGGGGCTGTTGTTTGTGATAATTCCGGCAATGTTTTGCGGGAGGCTCATAAGTCGCTTGGACGGGCTACGAATAACTTTGCGGAATATTCTGCAGTAATTCTTGCTCTCGAAACTCTTAAAAAGCTTATTCCCTTATCAAAGAGAAAAGAGTCAGAAATAGAAGTGCGTATGGATAGCGAGTTGGTTGCCAGGCAGCTAAGTAACAGATATGAGATACGAGAAGAGACTTTATTTCCCATGTTCATCAAAGTGCATAATTTAACTGTAAGCACATTCCCGAATATTAAGTTCACGCATATTAGGCGCGAACAAAACAAGCACGCAGATAAACTTTCTAATCTGGCCATGAACGAGAGTGAGAAGATGATCCAGAATGAGAGCGAATCTGCCATTCGTAGTTAGTGGCTTCGTACTGGGAATCTGGCTACGTTCTTTTATTGATTTTGGCTGGGCATTACCAGGACTTGTCTTATTATTGGGATTAGTCTTTGTTTCCCAGAAACATTTCGGAATCGCTTTCGTTTGTCTGGGGTTGGTTTTGGGTATAGCCAGGTACAACATGCACGACCGCACTGGCGAGCTCGCTTTGCCTCTGGGGCTGCAACAACTTGAAGTGCTAATAATTGATGAACCAGATGAGCGAGAGAAATTTGTACGTTATGTTGCCGAGTCTCGCGATGTCAAGCTCTCGATCGTGGCTCGCACCAGTCCCGTTTTCCAATACGGCGATCTGGTGCGCATAAGTGGGGCAGTGCAAGAAGTAACTGACGAGTATCTAACTAAAGACGAGATCTATTATGAGGTCGCATTTCCCAAGATCGAGCTAATCAGTGGAGACAAAGGCAATCCTATCAAGGCACGTCTCTTCACTATCGAGCATGCATTCTTAGATAGACTTGCAGGCGTGATCCCCGAGCCAGAAAATTCGCTTGCTGGCGGCTTGGTGGTGGGGGCCAAGCAGTCACTAGGCGAGGATCTGCTTACCAGTTTCCGCAACGTGGGCCTCATCCACGTCATAGTCTTATCGGGATACAACCTCACCCTCATTGCTGATTTCATTAAGAACACTTTGGGTGTGATCTTGCCCATAGCCGCCGTCACCTGGCTTAGCGCCCTTGCCATAATTCTTTTTGCCATACTTGCCGGTGCTGGGGCCACTGTGGTGCGGGCAACCATCATGGCGCTCCTAGTTCTTATCGCGCGTGGTACTGGCAGAGTGTATGAGGTGACGCGCGCGCTTATCATTGCAGGTCTCTTTATGATCATCCACAATCCTAAAGTTCTTGTCTTCGACATTGGCTTCCAGTTATCTTTCCTGGCCACACTCGGTTTGCTTTATCTTGAGCCGATCGTTGCGAAGAAGCTTACTCGTGTGCCAGAGAAAATATGGATATTCAAATTTAGAGAGATTGCAGCGGCGACAATTGCCGCACAGCTTGCCGTGCTCCCCTGGATTCTCTACAAATTCGGCAATCTCTCCCTCTTCGCCCTACCGGCAAATTTGTTAGTGTTGCCTATCGTGCCCTATGCTATGCTGCTCGTCTTTCTAACTGGCCTCGCGGGTTTCGTTTTCTCCCCTTTGTCTCTTTTAATCTCGTTCCCGGCGTACGCGCTACTGGCATACCAATTGCTAGTCACAAAAGTTTTCTCCAATCTGCCCCTCGCGTCAATCAATATAGAAAGTTTCCCCTTAATTCTCGTCCTAATCATGTACGCTGGCCTCGTCTGGATTGTCCTAAAGTCCCACAGGAAAGAAAAAGGCCCGGGCCCCGCGCTAGCCATCCCCTTGTAGTTTGTCGGGGTGGCCGCGCGGGGCCGCAGATCAGAGAACGACGGAGCTCAAGATGAACCGGACCCTGCCCTCGAGTTCACTCGGCAGAAGCTGTAGAAGCTCCTTCCCGTCAAGCAGCCGTTCCTCGGCGCAGTGCTGGGCGCTTACCCAGTTCCGCTCGAGGAGTGCCTCAAGGCTTCGGAGCTCCGTGGTGGAGAGCTTGCTGACGTCGATGCCTTCGAGACTTTCGGCTCCGATCGGCCTACCGAAGACGCGCCTGCGTTTAGTTTCGATGAAGCAGCGGATGAAGCCGTGCCGCTCGCTGATCCAGACCATGTAGACCTTTGGTTTCGGACGTCTTTGTCCGGGTCTCTTCGTGACGGCCATGCCTCGCCGTCCCGGCCCTACTCTCGCGTGTCCCATGGGCACCTCCAGTGTCCGCGGATATGCTAACATAATACTCATGTCACACAAGGCACTCGAATACATAGACCCCGAAGTCTACGAGGCTCTCGTAAATGAAGAGGCTCGGCAGAAGTCCGGGGTGGAACTAATTCCAAGTGAGAATTATGTCAGCTCTGCCGTGCTCGAAGCTCTTGGTTCTGTGTTCACCAACAAGTACGCAGAGGGCTTCCCCGGACGGCGTTACTATGGCGGTAACGAGTTCACGGACAAAGTAGAGACACTTGCAATCGAGCGCGCGAAGAAAATATTCAAGTGTGATCATGCCAATGTCCAGCCCTTATCTGGTTCGCCCATGAATCAGGCTGTGTATCTGGCATTGCTCAAACCCGGTGACACGATCATGGGCATGGATCTCTCTCATGGAGGGCACTTAACGCACGGCGCGCCCGTATCGCACATGGGCAAGCTCTACAACTGGATTCGCTACAAAACTGATCCGAGTAACGGCGGCAAAATAGATTTCGATCAGCTGCTCAAACTCGCGCGCGAGCACAAGCCCAAAATAATCCTCTGTGGCTACACAAGTTATCCGCGCGATTATGATTATGCGGACTTCAAGCGCGTGGCCGACGAAGTGGGAGCCATCGCTATGGCCGACATTGCCCACATTGGCGGCCTGGTAGCCGCGGGCGTGATGCGCAACCCCTTCGATTACGGCTTCGATATTGTCACCACCACCACACACAAGACTCTGCGCGGTCCACGTGGTGGGGTGATTCTTTCGAGAGGCAAAGTAGGCAATCCCCTCAAGGCACCCGAGCCTGGCACCGAGCGCGAGTATTTGCCCACGGTCATCGACAGATCAGTTTTCCCAGGCCTTCAGGGCGGGCCGCACATGAACCAGATAGCGGCCACGGCCGTTGCCCTCAAAGAAGCAGCTACACCAGAATTCAAAGAATACGCTAAGCAGGTTTTGTTAAATGCAAAAGCCCTTGCGGCGGCGCTCATGGATCGTGAAGTGAAGCTTGTGACAGATGGCACAGACAATCACATGATGGTCATAGATTGCATGAGCACGTGGAAGTTGGTTGGTAAAGATGTAGAGAAGACGCTCGATAAAGTTGGCATCACCACCAACAAGAGCCTCATCCCCGATGACCCCCAACCGCCGTTTAACCCATCCGGCCTAAGATTAGGCAGTCCCGCCGCTACAACAAGAGGCATGAAGGAAGCTGACATGCAGAAACTCGCTGGCTGGATAGTAGAAGCCGTGAAGAATTCTTCCAGCGACCAGCAACTAGCCTCTATCAAATCTAGTGTAGAAAAATTCTGCTCAAGTTTCCCCGTCCCCGGGATTTAACTATACAAAATGAGAGCAGCCCTCCGCATAAGAATCGCGGAGGGCCGTGAAGGAGACGGGGGAGCTAGATGCCGGGGGTGGGTACTTGGGCGAGGAGATCAAAGATGTTAACCGCCCCTTCGTAGATGATGATCTGGCCACCATGGCGCAGCATCGTGCCTTGTACATTGAACACGGTGTTCGTCTCGTCGTTGACGTCCATGCGAGCCTCGTCCCAGAAGAGCTTCGTGACGAGGTCCTTGCGGAAGGTGAGGTAGTGGATGCCCTCGGTCATGCGGGCCGCTTCGACGGTGCGACCGCGTGCTTGGAGCTTGCGCATCTCCTCGAGGTCCGCCTCGATGACCTTGCCAACTCGCGTGGCGGTGCAGACGTAGCGGACCGTGCTCGCGGAGATGGTACCGAGAACGATTTCCTCGGGTCCGGTCTTCTCCAGAGAGCCGAGGTAGTTGTCGATCTCCAAGGGCGTGGTCTTCTTGAGCTCGGCTTCGAGCCACTCGTTGAAACGAACGGGTTTCTGATCCATGCTAGTTCCTCCCATGGCCTGTCGGCCAATTATGCGCCGTAGTTTGAACTGTTGCTGTGCACAAACTAATCTAAAGTGTTCACTTTGTCAAATTTCAAGTGGGTGCAACTTTGATACAATAAATCTGGACAACTAACCACCTGCGGGTGGGGAGGAGATCTCGCATGACCAAGCATCGAGTGGCAACACAGAAGCAGGTGAGAGTCGCCATGACGCGCCCGAGTGGACACTACTGGGGCCCGCAGTACCGGGCGGTTCTCGTGCTCTTCGGATGGAATGGGAATCGTCCGACGGGCCTCGAGGCCATCCGTAGCGCGGTCCTCAAGGAGGCCCCGGGGAAGTCGTTCTGGCTCTCCGACATCCGTTACATGAACCGTTCACTGCGGGCCATGGGTGCGCATGTGCGTCTGCGGTTCGTCAAGCAAGGCAACTGGAAGACCGCCGGCGATGCCGAGCGGAAGTACCAGTTCGTCTGCGAGGAGGCGGCATGAAGCGCAGGGATCTGAAAGCGGCGATGTTGTTGCGCAACGTTCGCTCCGGCAAGGACGCTCAGGTTGCGTACGGGCGGGATGGGCGCACCATCTTGCCGGCACACCGGGATTTCGTCCAGGTCGAGTACGTCAACTTCGGCCCATGGCGGCGGGGGAGGCTCCGCCGGACGACCTGGTCTCTCGCCAACGTGCGCAGGCTTTCAGCTCGCGAGCTGAAAGCCTTTGTCTCCATGCTCGACCGTCTGCGCAAGCAGATGCGGCTGGCTGGATGATGGAAGAAGATTGGGGTTGGGCGGTCGCACGGCGATTGCCCAACCCTTCGGTATTTTCAGACTCTTGATATCAAACAACAAGGGGGCAGTTGCCCCCTTTGGTCGAGCGGAGTATTTGCACTCACACACGACCGAGTTCTCGCTTGGCGTCGTCAAGGTACTGGGCTAGGCCTTTGGTGCGGCCTTCTCTTTCCCAGTTACGGAAGACGAATTCACCGAGTTCGGCATCGTCGCCAACGAGTTGCATCAGTTCCTTGCGCGCTGCTTGGTAGCCTTCACGCCGTAGACGTTCGGCCCGCTGTTCGACAGTCTCGAGGCCGTGGCCAGCGAGCAACGCTTCTGCGATGATGCTCCGACTTGGACTGCCGGGTGCGCCGGGCTCACTCATGCATTACCTCCTACTCGAATTATACGTCCATTAACGGTGGGTGCAAGGGTCGTGAAAGTGGAGGACATGATGCAATTTGGAAGGCGGACGAGGTTCAAACCGACGCAAGTAGCTTCGGGGCGGGAGATAGACGAGCTTCTCCAGAAAGGGGAATGGAAGCCGGCAGAGAAACTCGTCCTCGAGTTCTTCGCTGGTCGTGACAATACTGCTACCCGCACCCGCTTCGGTGATTGCGAGTCGACTGCCCCGCCGTATGCGTTTATGCTTTGACAGATAGGCTTCTATGTTTAATATGGTGACTGGAGAGGGGAGGGATGATGCAGACACTAGCAGTTCGCAACAAGAGCCGCGTCGCTTACGTTCGGGAAGCGTATATCGCGAGTCAACTCAGGTGGGGAGTACGATCGGACACTGCTCGACGGAGCTTCAGGCGTATTTTGCGTAGGCTTGTTGAGGGCCAGAGTCTATCTCGAATCGGACGGGCCACGGGGACTAGCCGGGCAGTGATGAGCAATCATTACGGTCGCTACTTCGCGGACCTCTTCGAGGTAACGGGTCGAGAGCGCTACATCCAGGTTCGGCCTACACTATCGGAGTCCATGCTCCGGAGGAAGTTCGAGGAACGTTGTTTCAAGGTCTGGCCCGCTGTTGGCTCGGTGGTACATGCCGCGAGGATGCGTGGAATAAAGGCCGTTGTAAATGGGTCGACGGCGAGTAACATCGTGGAGCTTGAGGGCAAACGTTGCATGGTGATCAGCACTAGGACCACGTTTCTCTCGCGTCCTGACGCGCCTTCTAAATATCTGCACTTCTGGCTTGCGACACAGAAGGTGAAATCGTGTGGGCTCGTGGCTCTAGTTGATCTCCGAGGCCGCACAGGGTTCTACTTCGTCCCGAGCAAGGTCATCCTCGCGGCCTGCAAGTCCGCCAACTCGCACATAAGTCTCTATGTGCCGGTGGGCAAGAGACGAGCCTGGGGAGGTCACGGCAAGAAGATCAAGCTGGAACTCCTTGACTATCGGGGAGCCTGGCACCTGGTCCAAAGGACGATCTAAGGTCGCTAAGACAGGAATGGTTGCGAACTATTTGGGGCTCCGGAACATCGGAGCCCTTTCCTACTATAAAATCATGCAATTTCACATCCTTTTAGAGAATGGCCAGGGGTGGCTCACCTGGGCCACCACGGGGAGTTTCGTGGCTCTAGTTAGCCATTTCGACTCGTCAACTTGACGATTCTGCCTTGACAATGGTCTGATGTTCGTGCTAGTATATTGGAGTCCCGCAAGATACGCGGGATTTAATTATGCAAACAAAAAACTACATCGACGCAGCCAAATTGGGTTTCTTGGTCTTACTCGTAATAGCCTTCCAGGCCCAGACCCTCTTTGCCCAGGCAACGAAGTCGCCTCTTAAAGCCTATACGGATAAAGAGAGCCAGGAAGCTACAGATATCTTGTGGTTGGCCCGTATCCTATATTCCGAGAGTAAGGTTGCCGAGGAACAGATCATGGTGGCCTGGGTCGTCCGTAATCGCGTGGAGACAGGGTTCCGTGGCGCGGATTCGTACAAAGAGGTAGCCCTTTCGCCCAATCAGTTTTCTGGTCTATGGCCTTCTGACCCGCAGTACAAACTCAATATGAGTCGTACTTACTCTGACACCAAGGACCTGTCTTGGAAGCAATCTATTGCCATTGCTTCTGCTGTCTACTTCGCAGACGAATCGCTTCGCCCTATCAGTCAGACTACGCGCCACTTCTACTCGCCTCTTGCTGTGCTAAGCGACCCGCATTGGGCATCGGGCAAGAAGCCGGCTCTGGTGATGAGAGATGATAATGGCTCCGTCCGCTTCGCCTTCTACGACAACGTTCGATAGTCGCCTCGAAATAACAGTGTCCAATCCTCCTGCGAGGATTGTCACGTTGGGTTCTCACCCCGACGCTCCGATCCGCCTTCTGGCGGATTTCGGAGTCCATGCCATCGGGGCTCCGAAACCTATTTCGATGTGACTATCTTCACTAATCCGAGGTCGGTCCGCTTCATGAGCGGTCCGACCTCTTGCGTTCTGATTGTGCTTCGTGTAGTTTGCCCGCAGGGAGGATGGCGATGAAGGAGAGACTGATCTCAGCGCTGACTCAAGGACAACGTTTTCTTTTCCCATGTTCCTGTGAAGGGGAGTATGTGGGGATGGGGGGCGTGACGCACAGAGTAGTTGTCACGCGAATCGGACAGTGGTGTCAATCGGGTGGACGCTCGGTCGACGTCAGGGGCAGTGAGCGCATGAGTGCGAGTCGTGAACCAGCGGCTCCATTCCGGACATCAGGAAACCTTTCGAATAACCCACATGAGGTTGGACAAGACGAGTCTCTTCTTCATTGGAATGTGGTATTACCACTGTGAGCTAACAGTGTCTGAAGCCCGGAGGGTAACCCTCCGGGCTCGGTGTTTACGCATAAAACATCTTGACTTCTAGTTTGTTTAGAGTAGATTAGTTTGGGTTTGCACACGGTGGGCCGTTAGCTCAACTGGCAGAGCGCGGGACTCTTAATCCTTCGGTTCGCGGTTCGATTCCGCGACGGCTCATCACCCAAGCTCCTCCCATCCGGAGGAGCTTCGCCTTATCTGAGGCGCTATAATGGGTAGGTGAAGTTTCTGAAAGAGCGATGGCGCTTACTGCTTGTGGGTCTTTTGCTTTTGGGGAACTTTTTCGTTTGGTCTGTTATTGCTCACGAATCGCGGCATGGCGTTTTGACTGTTACTTTCCTAGATGTTGGTCAAGGGGATGCAATTTTCATCGATGGCCCTTCGGGCATACAGGTTCTGATAGATGGCGGCAAGGGCAAAAAGGTTTTGAGCGAGCTCGGTCGCGTGTTGCCCTTCTATGATAAGAGCATAGATGTTGTGATAGCCACGCATCCGGACCAGGATCACATGGAAGGCTTGATTGGCGCTGTCGAGCGGTACAAGACGCTGGTTTATCTTGCGCCGGATTTGATTACAGATAAGCCGTTCCAGATTAGTTTGCTAGACAAAGTTAAAGATAGGGAAGTGCGTGAGTTAGTTGCCCAAGCAGGGCAAATAATTAACTTAGGAAACGGGGCTACGCTTACCATACTATTTCCGAACCTCGATGTGAGCGATTGGTCTGACACAAACAGCGCTTCGGTTGTAGCAATTTTGCGCTACGGGCAGACTTCTTTCCTTTTCACTGGCGACTCGCCCGAGACGATAGAGTCGCGTCTCGTGATGGAGCTTGGAACGGGGCTTAATGTAGACGTGCTCAAAGCCGGGCATCATGGTTCGCGCACAAGCTCAAGTGGACTTTTCTTATCAGCCGTGAGTCCAGAATATGCAATTATTTCTGCCGGACGTGACAACTCATACGGACATCCACACAGCGAGGTCCTGGAGAATTTGCGCAATGTCGGAGCGAATGTATTGAGTACTGCGGAGGTCGGGCGTGTAGAAATAAAAAGTGACGGCACTTCTTTAGAAATTAGTAATTAGAAATTACTTCGACACGGGTCGAAGTTCTAGGTGCTTGCCCTTTTTGATGCAGCGAGTGCAGACTCTCATGCGCGAGCCGTCAGTTAATCTGGCCCATTGGAGGTTAGGTTGATTGCGGGTAATGCCAGAGGGGTTGAATTTGGTAGCGCGAGTGCGGTTAGAATAACCGCCGACGCGGGAACCAGACTTATCACAAATTGGACAGACTTTCATAGTAGAACGTATGCTATCATATTAGTCTTGATTTGCAAACGATGAATCCCGTTAGAAGTATAGCTCAATAACCTCACTACAATATGTCGAACGTATTTATTGCAATCGTAAGAAACTTCTAATGGGATGAATATAATTTTTCAAATAGTCATCCTAATTTTATCTGCAACCCTTCATGAGGCTTCTCATGGTTATGTGGCTTACGCTTTGGGCGATCCCACGGCTAAATTGCAGGGGCGGCTTACGCTCAATCCACTTCGTCACCTGGATCCTTTCGGTTCCGTCATTTTGCCGATGCTTATGTACCTCGCTTCAAGCGGTACTTTCATCTTCGGTTGGGCCAAGCCTGTGCCTTACAATCCCTACAATCTGCGGGGAGGGAAGTGGGGCCCACTTTGGGTCGCTCTTGCTGGGCCACTGTCTAACTTGTTATTGGCTATCGTTTTCGGATTTATTGTGCGCTTTGGCGGTGCGGGCCTGCCGCCGTCTTTTGTTTTCTTCGCATCAATAATTGTGGCCATCAACGTGCTACTTGCTGTCTTCAATCTCCTGCCCATCCCACCCCTTGATGGTTCTAAGGTTCTATTTGCACTTCTGCCCTCTAGAGCCAGATTTATAGAAGAACTCTTCACCAAATACCAAATGTTTATATTGCTTTTCCTCTTATTCTTCGGCTGGCCCGTAATCGAGTACCCTGTTATCTGGCTGTCCCGCTTGCTTTTAGGCTCATAGTCCTGTAGATTAGTCCGGTGCCTACAATCAATCAATTAATCAGGAAGCCCCGCAAGCATGTGGCGAAGAAGACTCGCACCGTGGCTCTTTCCCGTGGCTTCAACACTCTTAAGAACCGCCCCGTGTTCTACCCGTCGCCATTTAAGCGTGGTGTGTGCACGGTGGTTAAAACAATTACGCCTAAAAAACCAAACTCTGCCTTACGTAAAGTTGCCCGTGTGCGCTTAACAAATGGCATGGAAGTAACCGCATATATTCCTGGCGTCGGGCACAATCTTCAGGAACACAGCGTTGTAATGATCCGCGGAGGAAGAGTGAAAGACTTGATTGGTGTGCGATATCACATAGTCAGGGGTCGCCTTGATGCTACCGGAGTAGAAGGCAGGAATCGCGGGCGCAGTAAGTATGGGGCAAAAATGCCGAAGGGAAAGTAACTGGTAACGAGTAATTTGTAACGTGTAAATATGAGACGGAAAGTAAAAAACAGAAACAAGGTCCAGCCCGATTATCTCTATAAGAGTATGGATGTGAGTAAGTTTATCAATCACGTCATGGAGCGAGGCAAGAAGACTGTTGCCTCTGGAGTAGTGTATGCCGCCCTTCTCGGGGTAAAGGAGAAGAGCAAGCGCGAACCGCTCGAAGTTTTCGACGAGGCACTCCGCAATGCCGGACCCCTGATGGAAGTGCGCAGTAGGCGCATCGGTGGTGCTAATTACCAAGTGCCGCGCGAAGTGCGCCCCGAAAGGCGCCAGTTTCTGGCCATGAAGTGGATCATCGAGGCCGCCCAGAGCAAGAAAGGCAAACCAATGCAAGATAAATTGGCCGAAGAAATTTTAGCCGCAGCCAAGAACGAAGGCGAAGCCATTAAGAAGCGTGAGAACGTGCACAAAATGGCCGAAAGCAACAAAGCCTTCGCCCACTTCGCCTGGTAAATTTTTTGTATGGCAGAGCCGCGAGCATATCCGCTAGAGAAGACCCGTAACTTTGGGATTATTGCGCATATTGATGCGGGTAAGACTACTGTTTCAGAGCGCATACTTTTTTATACAGGCGAGTCGCATAAGATTGGCGAGGTGCACGAGGGTGACACTGTTACCGATTGGATGGAGCAAGAGCGCGAGCGGGGCATTACCATTACGGCTGCCGCAATTACTTGCTTCTGGAACCCAACATATAGAACTAGCAAAACCGACGAGACCAATAAACATCAATTCAATATTATTGATACTCCCGGACACATTGATTTCACAATTGAAGTGAAGCGCTCATTGCGCGTGCTCGACGGCGCGGTGGTTGTCTTTGATGGCGTAGCGGGTGTCGAACCCCAATCAGAGACCAACTGGCGTTATGCAGACGAACAGAATGTGCCGAGACTCTGCTTTATAAACAAGCTCGACAGAATGGGGGCAAACTTTGACCGCTCGTACCAATCAATCCTAGACAGACTGACCAAGAATGCTGTGCGCATGCAGATTCCTATGGGTTTGGAAGAAAATTTCAAGGGCGTGATCGATTTGCTTGCCAAGAAGGCATATTATTTCGAGGGCGATAAGGGTAAGGATATCAGGCAAGAAGAAATTCCAGCAGAATACCTAGATGAAGCCAAAAAGTATCACGCTGAACTTGTTGAGAAGATAGTCTCGAATGATGAGCACCTGATGGAAGAGTACTTGGCCGGCAACGAGATTCCGGTGGAGAAGCTCAAAGAAATTTTGCGAGCGGCAACACTCAAAGTTGAGATAGTCCCTGTCTTCTGCGGCTCGGCTCTCAAGAACAAGGGCGTGCAGCTCGTTCTCGACGCCGTGGTTGATTATTTGCCCAGCCCGCTTGATGTCCCTCCAGTGGAAGGTGTGGATATGAGCGGCAATGATGATACTCGCGAAACTTCTGACACAGCGCCGTTCGCGGCACTCGCTTTCAAGCTCCAGACTGACCCTTATGTGGGGCAGCTAGTATTCTTTAGAGTTTATTCGGGCACACTCGAAGCCGGCTCATACATACTCAATACTCGCACGGGAAATAAAGAGCGCGTCGGTCGCATGGTGCGTCTACATGCCAACGATCGCGAGGATGTGAAAGTTGTGCACGCCGGTGACATTGCTGCAACGCTCGGTATGAAGGATGTCAAAACTTCTGACACGCTTTGTGATCCGGAACACCCGATTATCCTAGATCCGATTGAGATTATGGATCCGGTTGTGAGTATGAAGATTGAGCCCAAGACTAAAGCAGACCAAGAAAAAATGGGTATGGCCCTTAAAAAGTTGGGCGACGAAGATCCAACATTCCGGGTGAGTTCTGACCCGGAGACACTTGAGACTATTATTTCGGGCATGGGCGAACTGCACCTTGAGATCATGCTTGACCGCATGAAGCGCGAGTTCAGCGTTGACGCTACTTCTGGCAAGCCGCAAGTGGCTTACAAAGAGACAATCACGGGCGAGGCAGAGGCCGAAGGCAAGCATATCAAGCAATCAGGCGGTCGCGGTCAATATGGTCACGCTGTCATCACATTGCGGCCCATTAAGCCCGAAGAAGAACCAGTTGATGGAAAAGCGGCTAAGAAAGCAAAAAATGTTAAACGCTCTGACGGTTTTGAGTTCGTTAACTCTATCAAGGGCGGGGTGATCCCCAATGAGTACATTCCGGCTGTTGAGAAGGGTATTAAAGAGGCTATGGCCCGCGGCATCGTGGCGGGATTCCCGATGACCAATATTTCTGCCGAACTTACATTCGGCTCGTATCACGATGTTGACTCAAGCGAGATCGCTTTCAAACTCGCGGGCTCACTTGCCTTTCAGGAGGCGGCTAAACGCGCCGGGCCTGTGTTGCTTGAGCCGATCATGAACGTGGAGATTATTGTGCCGGAGAAATTCATGGGCGATATCACCGGTTCTGTATCGAGCAAGCGCGGCATGATCGACGAGATAGAGGATCGTCCCGGCGGTGTGAAAGTTATCAAAGCCAAAGTGCCCCTCTCCGAAATGTTTGGTTACGTCACAAACTTAAGATCCATGACCGAAGGCCGAGGTACCTTCACCATGACCCCACACGAATACGCCATAGTGCCGAAAAATGTTGCAGATACAATTGTTGCTAGTCGAAAGTAACAAGAACGCCCGCCCCGCGAAGCCTTGGCGGAGTGGGGTAGCCGACACAATAGTTGCCGCCAGGAAGTAATGAGTTTATAATTTAACTATGGGTATAGAAAATGTGGAAAGCTGGGCGGAGGAACTGGAGCCGGAAGTTGAGGTTGCCGTACCAGAGAAGATCGACTATAAGAAGGGGACAGTAGATATTGTTGAATTGCGGGCAGCCTCGGCCTGGGCTCTAAGGAACGGTGTAACCGGAGCCAAAGGGCAGGCCCTAGTAGAACTGTGGAAGGCGGCCGGCGGTAGCATTGGGCAAGGCAAGAAAGCTGCATAGTTTAGTATAGAAAGACGGAAGGCCCGGGGCGACTCCACTTGTGGGTGGATCATCGCTCGGGCCTTCGGGTTCTCAGGTCGGCTGACGGAGGCGCGTGGCCACTCTGTCGAGGATGGCGAAGACTCGGTTCCGACTGAACCCCCTGCAGCTGGGGTGTCGAGTTAGTTCGCTGATAGGAACGGGCGGCTCGCCGAACCCGATCAGTGCGGAGACAATCCGCACATGTTCTGCGGGCAAGCCCAGTTTCCTGATATCGCTCGGCGCGAAGCCTTTTGCCGAGAGCAACTGCTCGATTTCGATTCGGTGATCTCGCTCCATTATTGTGGTCCTCCCTCGCATTTGCAGCGGACGGTGTTCCAGCTAATAATAACGATTATATAGAGTGGTTGTGACCGTCGGCTCTTACGGGTATGAGCCGTACCCCTTGCATAATTTATATATCTTGTGATAGGATAGCTCCACTTGTTTTAGCAAGTTGGCTTTATTAGTTTAGTTAAGACCTCCAATATCTCCCCCACTTCGCTCTTTGAGCTACGCGGGGCAAGTCGGGGTAAGAGGCAAATATAAAAATATGGCAGAAGCATTTGATCGTTCTAAGCCGCACTTGAATGTGGGCACAATTGGTCACGTTGACCACGGCAAGACAACGTTAACAGCCGCTATTCTTCATGTTCTCGACATGAATAAGGCCGCAGGTTATGGAGCTCGCGTTGAGGGCATTGACGCAATTGATAAAGCTCCGGAAGAGAAAGCTAGAGGCATTACTATTTCTCTCCACCACAGCGAGTACTGGACACCCAAGCGTCACTACGCTCACATTGATGCTCCTGGTCACGCTGACTTCATCAAGAATATGATTACTGGTGCCGCCCAGATGGATGGCGCTGTTATCGTGGTAGCCGCTACTGACGGCGTGATGCCTCAGACACGCGAGCACATTCTCCTGGCGCGCCAAGTAGGTGTGGACAAGATCATTGTCTTCTTAAACAAAGTTGACATGGTTGATGATGCCGAGATGGTAGGTCTCGTTGAAGAGGAAGTGCGCGAGCTCTTGACTAAATATAAGTACGATGGCGCCAACACACCAATTATCAAGGGCTCGGGTTTGAAGGGACTTGAGGCCAAGAGCATGGATGACGAGTGGGCTAAGAAAATTCTTGAACTTGTAGATACACTTGATACTTATTTCCCAGAACCAGCCCGTGAGATTGATAAGCCGTTCTTGCTGCCTATTGAAGATATCTTCTCAATCGAAGGTCGCGGAACTGTGGTAACTGGGCGTATTGAGAGAGGTAAGGTGAAGGTGGGCGAGGACGTGGAACTTGTTGGTTTCGCTCCCACACAGAAGACGACTGTTACCGGTATCGAAATGTTCAACAAGCAGCTTGATGAAGGTATGGCAGGCGATAATGCAGGCATTCTTTTGCGCGGCTTGAAGAAAGAGGACATAACTAGGGGCCAGGTTATTGCCAAGACTGGCAGCGTAACTCCGCACACGGATTTCGAAGCTGAAGTTTATGTGCTTACCAAAGAAGAGGGCGGTCGCCACACGCCATTTTTCAAGGGCTACAAGCCACAGTTCTATATCAGAACTACTGATGTGACGGGCGAGATCACATTACCAGAGGGCACGGAGATGGTCATGCCCGGTGACACAATTAAAGTAAATGTGAAGTTGGTTGCCCCGGTGGCCCTTGAAAGCGAACAGCGCTTCGCTATCAGGGAAGGTGGCAAGACGGTGGGAGCAGGCGTTGTAACAAAGATCAATGCCTAGTGCGACCAAGGCAAAAGTTAGTTCTCCCAAAACAAAGAAAGATGCTAAGTCTGCTAAAACTGCTACTAAAAGTAGCGCAGCAAATTCTGGAATCGGCAAACTTAGAATTAAGGTGAGTGCTTATGAGCACAAGGTTCTCGATATGAGCGTGCGCCAGATTGTGGATACAGCACTCCGGCACGAGGGACAGGTTTACGGACCAGTGCCTCTGCCCACAGAGATCAAGCGGTATACAGTGAACAGGGGCGCTTTCATCGACAAGAACTCGCGCGAGCAGTTCGAGATGCGCGTGCACAAGAGGATGCTTGAGATCGTGAACCCAAACAGCAAGATTATCGAGGCACTCACAAATATCGAACTTCCCAGCGGTGTAGGGATAGACCTCAAAATGATGTAGGTTGAAAAACGCAAAACGCAAAACTCAAAGCGCAAAGCTTATGAAATTCTTGATAGGACGAAAAGTGAATATGACCCAAGTCTTTGACGATAAGGGCCGGGTAACTCCAGTGACTGTTATTAAAACAGAGCCTGTCCAAGTTACCCAAGTTAAGACGCTTGAAAAAGATGGTTATGAGGCTGTGCAAATTGGGTACGGCATGCAGAAAGAGAGCAGGGTTAACAAAGCGCAAAAAAAGAAAGGCTTGTTCGCGGGATTTAAGGAAGTAAAAGGGGCGGGGGAACTAGATAGCTTTGTGGCGGGAGATACTGTGCAAGTTTCCGGGATAAGCAAGGGCAAGGGCTTCCAGGGCGTGGTCAAGCGCCACGGTTTCCACGGCGGTAGACGCTCTCACGGGCAAAAACATTCTGAACGCGAGCCAGGTTCTATCGGGGGCGCAGGCCGGGCTGGTGGACGTGTGGCTAAAGGAATGAGAATGGCTGGGCGCATGGGGGGCGAGCGTATCACGGTTAAGAACCTGAAAGTGGTTGCCATAGAGGGTGACCAGATGTTAGTTTCCGGAGCGATCCCTGGTCGCCGAGGCACACTTTTAGAAATTCTAAGTTCTAAGTCCTAAGTTCTAAATATGGATGCACCATTATACAATCAAGAGGGCAAAGAAGTCGGCAAGCTAGAGCTGCCTGCGAAAATTTTCGGCCAGAAGCCGAATGCTGATCTGGTACAACAGGCTGTTGTCACGATCCAGGGCAACATGCGCACGCCCGTGGCTCACACTAAGGGCCGAGGCGAAGTGCGCGGTGGAGGCAAGAAGCCGTGGAAGCAGAAGGGCACAGGTCGTGCCAGACACGGCTCGTCGCGCTCGCCGATATGGGTCGGAGGTGGCGTTACTCACGGTCCATCCAAGGACAAGGTCTTCGCGCGGAAGATGAATAGTAAGATGAAGAGTAAGGCGCTTGCTGTGGTCCTCTCAGGTAAATTCCGCGATGGTGAATTGATTTTCATTAACGAGCTCGCACTTCCCCAGAATAAAACCAAACTTGCATCTGGAATTCTTTCAAAATTGGGCAAGGCTCTGGATAGAAAAGAGTTTTCTTACAAGAAGGGCAATCGTGTTTTGCTTGCCTTGCCTAAGCGTGACTTAAATATAGAAAAGAGTTTCCGCAATATTCCCATTGTGAGTGTAGATGAAGTCAGGAATCTGAATGCCTACTCCGCCCTCTCCTACAAGCACCTAGTTTTCGTTGGAGGGCAAGACAGTATAAGTGAGTTAGAGAAACGTGTATGAATACTAATGCCCAAATAATCTTGAGGCCATATCTTACGGAACGTTCTAACGAACTTGCCGCGGAGAGCGTATATTGTTTTGTTGTCACCAAGCGGGCCACAAAATCTGACATCCTCCGCGCTCTTTCAGATATTTATAAAACTAAGCCTAAGGAGGTACGGATCGTGAACTTGCCGTCCAAGCGCACGACGCGCGGTGCTAAGGTTGGTTCAAGGCCTGGGATCAGGAAAGCATATGTTAAGTTTCCCGCAGGAACTAAAATAGAATTTGTATAGTTCGACTACGCTCACTATAAATAATCATGAAGACATACAAGCCCACAACCAAATCAAGACGCGCGATGACCGGCATTAATTACCGGGAGGTTCTTAGTGGCGACAGGCCCCACAAGGCTCTCATTTCTGGCGGCAAACGACGTCAGGGTAGGGCAAGTTGGGGGCGTATCACTATGCGCCATAAGGGCGGAGCTTCTAAGCGCTTGTTCCGCGATGTTGACTTTGTATACGACAAGAAGGACGTTCCCGCTCGCATTGAGACACTCGAATATGATCCCAATAGATCCGGATTTGTGGGTAGAGTTGTGTACGCAGACGGCGAGCGTCGCTATGTGCTCTTACCCACTACGCTCAAAGTTGGCGACACGTTCGTAACAGGGGAGAAAGTGGCGGTTAAAGTGGGAAATAGATTGCCGCTTAAGAATATTCCCACTGGCACGTTTGTATTTAACATAGAACTTCAGCCGCGCGGTGGAGCAAAATTAGTTAGGAGCGCGGGCGTATTTGCCGAAGTACTTGCCCGAGACGGCGGCTTCGTCAACGTGCGCATGCCAAGTTCCGAAGTGCGCAAGATTGACGAGAACTCGTGGGCAAGTATTGGCTCTGTTTCAAATCCCGAGAACATGTTAGTAAATTACGGCAAAGCGGGCAGATCTCGCTGGAAGGGCATCAGGCCCACA